>JGI24712J26585_10003268_pt1 | contig 12837 bp, 15 predicted proteins | sample BioPla3DNA2_FD_26585 | JGI IMG/M metagenome (IMG submission 26585) | reverse complement strand
GCCTGCTTTTGGACTTGGGCCTCCAGGCCCTTCCCGCCGGGAAAAGTCAGGCCGCCAGTATCGATCACATAAAATTCCCTGTCCAGCCAGCTTGACCGGCCGTAAAGACGATCCCTGGTAATTCCAGGCACTTTTTCTTCAATTGCTTTGCGGCCTTTAACAAGGCGGTTAAAAAGTGTTGATTTTCCTACGTTAGGCCGGCCTACCAGGGCCACCATCGGCACAGACAAAACCATCCCCCCCTTGGCAAAAGCGCAGGCAAATTTCCTTTAATTTAAAAATTTACTTGCCCATAAGCTGTTTTAAGCTGTAAACAGGTAAAAAAAATGGTTTTTTCACCTTATTATCCTATTTACCGCTTAACCTGTCAAGATGCCTGCGCCAGAGTGCTAGGTCAATAGACACCTGGTGGTTAACTGGAGGGGTGTACCTTGGGGTTTCTTGTTCTGTCTGCAGGCGAAAAATAGCTTCCGTAGTCAAAACTATTACACAGTCGAAATTGCAGTAACCATCAGGTATGTCCCTCCGGCTGGATATTTACACAGGGTTGCAGTCAAGGTTTGCAGCTAACCCTGACCTTGTCTTCAACTGCCTCAACAATTTTCCTTATCTTATAAAAGGCCAGGCGTGAACCGGGAAATAGAAACAGCCTGCCAATGGTGACTAAATTTAACCTGCGAGATAAAAAACCGCCAAATTTCAACAAAATATTCAGGCTGGAAACTGTGCAGGCCAGGGTTACCCTCCGATCGTTAACATCCATTATTTTACAAAACTCTCTGAGGGCGGTTTCCACTACCGTACCGCTGTTTTTGCAACCCATGACATAAACCTCATATCCCAGTTTATCATTACCCATGTAAAATATTTTCCCGTAATCCCGGTTAGTCCGCTGATCAAAATTTGGGCAAGCCAACAGTTCACCGGCAGAAGGAAGCCTGTTTCTTTTCAAAAGACCCAAATGCAATGCCGCAGCGATCACTGAAGAATGTGTGCCGCCATAACAATGGTAAATAATTTTCATCTTTTTCCCCTTAATGCCGGACGATGATATAGACCCCATTTTCCAAGTCGTGGATTACACCGGAGGTGATCCGTGCTAAATAAGTGGCGATAGTATCCTGTTCTTTTTTATCAGCTGCATAAAAAAGGGGTGTGCCGCATCCGCCTACTTTATGGCGATCCAGTGTCACAACGGCTAAAATAAATTTTTCTATTTCCAAAGATCTTCATCCTTATCAGTCAGATGCCTTTTTTCCGATACGGGTGCTTAAAGGGGTAACAGATGCACTTTCCAAAACAGGGACTCTTTTGATGGCCTCCAATAAAAGGTGAATGTCTTTTTCCATGGGAACAATAACCAGGCCCACCCTGCCTGTATCCAGATCCCTGCGGACAACCGGCGCAAATTCACCGGTATCCATGTCCTTATGAATACCGAGCAGCATAGCGGCATCATGGGCAATAGCCATGCGTTGGCCGTTGTTGGCAAGGGTGGCCCGGGCATCATCATCCCGCGGTTCAATAATAACACCCAAGGCTCTTTGGAGGTAAGTTTTTCTAACATCTTCTGTTCCCAAATTCATAAGATGAAGGTTTTCTACGAAAAGGTTTGGTCCTGCAAAGTGTATTGTAGCTGCACGCACATTGGCAATCTGCCCGATTATTTTGCCCCCCATTAGCTTGTTAGAGGTAAAAAAAGCTGCCAGGCCGACCAACAGGCCATAAAAAATGTTACCCCAATAGGTTGCGCCACCAACCAATAAGGAGGCGAACATTACTATGTAGTTTCGTGCCTCAAAAACCCTGGCAATGCCCTCAATGTAATCAGCACCCCGGGAAATCAGTCCTGTCCGATCCAGGTTTTGCAGCATCTCTCTTTCCATACTGCGTACCTCCCGGAACTGTGTTGCCGCCAAGGCCAAAAACGTAACTGCTGTAAATTCCTTTTCCATCAGGGCGGGTATGGCAATGGAACCGATGACCGCTGCAATAAAAGCTAAGGCCAGGTGGGTTAACACGCCATGGGGATAACTGGGATACTGGCGGTAATCTCTTTTTAACATAAAAAAACGAATTAAAACCCCCACAGTAACGCCGTTAAACATTGCCTGTGCAAAAGGGGCGCCCGGTACGTTCATTTGACCACCCTGTCAGCTACTGTTCTAAGACAGATTATATCTTGTTTAGGCAGTACCCCCGTCATTTCCACTGTGATCACCGTCTCCCCTGTCACCATTTCTTTTGTCTTTGAACTCTGCAAACTCCCTGCTAAAGAAATGGCGCAGTTTGGCACGTAATTCTTCTATGCTTCCTGTTCCAATCAATAAATAACCACCTAAGGCCAAGCCTGCAATAAAAATTATCCAGAGGATACTTTTTAACGCTGTGCCGCCCAGGCCTTCACGGGCCTGCTTACCGGGTTCCCCCATAAAATATACTTCTATGACATCGCTGAAAAGTCCCATTGATCGGGCTGCACCTTCCCGGGTATTTTCATGGGTTCCGACCTCAAACAAAAGGGACAGGGGCAAAATATCCTGATTATAATTGCCGCTGGCCATGAAAATACCCTTTACCAAGCCGGGGTGAACCTTGTCTGCAACCTTTTTAAGGCCTTCGGCAAATTGTCTGTTACTTTGGATATTCTGGTTTTGCTGCCCGACGACTATTTGGACCTGTACTGTTGGTGTGTCCTCTACTTCAGCGGTATATTCTTCTGCTGGAACTGCATCGCGATGAACATCAAAAAGGGCTCCCACCCCCTGATGTAAAAGCTGTTCTGCTGTTCTGCGGGAACGATTATAGGCCCCGGCATCATGGGGTACATGTGTATGTGAAGAATAGTTAACCTCCAACCCTTTTTCTCGTAGGGCTTCCACAAAAGCATGCCCCACCTGCAGGATACCGCCACCTTCCAAGGTGCTTTCCTCACCATCCGAAGGCACATAGGATTCTGCACCGTGAGAGTGATACACTCCCATGCGGGGCACATTGTTTTCCGGTTTGTTTTCCGGGCGTTTCTTCTGAAAAACAGTTTTTTCTAAAGAGCTGTTGTCTTGCGAAATGGTTGCTATATTTCCTTCAAAAAGTTTAATTTTACCTTTAGAACGAGCCCAGGCTATGTCACCTTCAACCTTTTCCACACAAAACAGTTCGTTTTCACCGGTAATATATTCATTACCGGGGCGAATAAGCCGTGCTGTTTTCATGATGGTATCTTTGCTTTCCAGATCCTTCATGAAAAAAAACCCATCGCCTCGTTCGTCCATTTCCTGGAGTGCAAGGAAATCCGGTGTATTTTGGGCTTTTGTTGGAAGGGCATTGAACAGTACCGGGTTTAAAAGTATCAAGCAGAAAAATAAAAAGGTGATCAAAATCCTTGGGAAATTTTTTTTGGACATGAATTTATGCATCTCCTTCACCGGGTTCATTTTCTGTTTTAACTGGGTTGTCTTCTGTGCCCGGGCTATCTATTTTACCGTTTCCCTTTTTCCCCTGCGCTTCCAAACTAATCCTTTCCAGGGTCTCACCGGTTAATTCTGCAAAACCAAGCGCTATAAACCCGGCAATTACTATTGCATCAAAGACACCGGCACCACCAATAGCAATTGGTGTTGTGATGCCGGCCATAATGTTTTCTATGCGGGCTAAAAGATCATTGAAGAAGATGGCAAGTGTGCCGGCAATAAAAGCACTTCTTCTACTGCGTCCGGCTAAATAAGCCACCAGGCCGGCCAGCAAGGCAACGAAATAAAGCGGATCTAAAAAAAAGTTATGGGTGGGTTCTATAGGCATGATCTTTAGGGCTGCATAAACGACGGCAGCCGTGATTACTACAGCAATAACTGAGCGGCTGATCTCATGTTTTTCAGCTTTGCTCCATAAATAGCCGACCAATATGAGCGGGATAACCCCTCCGCCGATATTAATGCTGAGACTGCTGCCCAACTGAATATCAGGCAAAAATCCACCGGCGATCATCGCGGCCAAAAACAATAAAGCAGCCCGATCGCTTAAACGCAACCTATCCAGAACCCGGTGCGCAAAACCAAAATAAACCATGACAGCTACTGCCAACAAAATTACCTGACCTGCAATCAAAACCCCTATCCCTTCCTTTGGATAAAATATTGTTTTACCCCCCTAGAATAACCCCAGCCTGAATAATTATTCTGTATGGACGGCCGGACTGTCCGGCAGAAAAATAATAAATCACCTGGTTGCCCATTTTTAACCGGGTGGCCAGGTGATTTTAAGGTATTAATTTATAATATCTTTTTTATTCGTTTTCGTTTTCGTTTTCTTCTACTTCTTCTTCCTTGGCTGTACGGCTGTTGTTAAACAGATCGCCAAAAACATCTCCCAGGGTTACATTTTGACTTTCGCTTTCTTGGGAGGAAGACTGCAGGAAGTTTCGTGAAGCCGGGCGTGCTTTTTTCATACTCAGGCTAATTCTTTTATTGTCCACGTTGATGTCTAAAATCTTGGCTTCCACGTCCTCCCCTTCACGGATAATTTCCGAGGGGTGGTTAACATGGAAATCAGCCATCTGGGAAATATGCACCAGTCCTTCCGCACCGGGTATTAATTCCACAAAAGCACCAAAATTAACAATTCTGGTAACCCGGCCGGTAATGATCTCCCCTACAGTGAATTCCTTGTTAATTCTGGTCCAGGGATCCAACTGGGTCCGCCTGATGCTTAAACTGATGCGTTCTCTTTCCGGAATAACCTCCAGGACCTTGACGTTAACTTCTTCTCCTACCTTTAAAACTTCTTGAGGGTGCCCGACCCTTTGCCAGGAAACCTCGGAAATGTGCACTAGCCCGTCTATACCGCCGACATCAACAAAGGCACCGAAATCCGTTAGCCTTTTTACAATGCCTTTAATAATTTCATCCTCTTTTAAGCTTGCCAAAACCTCTTTTTTTTGTTTTTCTGCTTCTTCCTCCAGGAGCAGTTTTCTGGAAAGAATAATTTTGTCTCTTTCCCGGTTCAGCTCTATAACTTTAAAGGAAAATTCCTGTCCCATAAACTGTGTAAAATCGGGAATATAACGGACATCCACCAACGAACCGGGCATGAAAGCTTCGATTCCGCTGTCGAGGTCAACAATAATGCCGGCAGGTACAACCTCTTTTACAATACCCTGCATTGTTGTGCCTGTTTCAGCAGATTCCTCTATTTCCTTCCAACGTCTTTCCCGTTCCAGTCGTTTCTGGGAAACAATAATTTTATCTTCTTGCTGGTTAACCCTGAGTACTAGCAGATCGATTTCGTCCCCCACTGCAAATTTATCTTTTAAGGAAGGCTCTTCTTCTAAAATAATTTCATTACGGGGAAGTATAGCCTCTGATTTGTAACCTATGTCAACCAATACTTGCTCTTCCTCCACCAGAACAACCTTGCCTTTGACGGCATCCCCAGGCCGGTAATCCCTGATCTCCTGGAAGGAAAAGCCCTCTTCTGTACTGGTGTCTTCTGTCCTGGTATCTTCTAAATTATCCAATTTACCGTTTTCCATCTTCACCATAACCTCCTTTATCGTCCAGGGGGGGGTTGAAGCCCCGGCAGTTACCCCCACCCTTTCTACCCCTGCCAGAGACTCCCCGGGAATTTCCCAGGCCTCAGCAATTTGGTAAGTTTTTACTACTTCACGGCAGACCTGGGTCAATTTGTGTGTATTGGCACTTTGGGGATCACCCACAACAAACATTAAGTCGACCGTAGCAGCCAGCTTGGCAGCAGCACCCTGCCTGAACATGGTAGCTTTACAGATGGTATTGCGCACTTCTAATTCAGGATTAATAACTTTCAGTTTTTTAACTAAAGACCAAAAGCAGTCTTCTCTTTGGGTGGTTTGCGAAATTAAAATTGTTTTGGAGGATAAGGGCATTTCTGCCAACGCATCATTTTGCTGTGGATCTATAACTGTAGTATTTTCTCCGGCCCACCCCAGCAAAGCTTGTACTTCAGGATGATAGCGATTTCCAAAAATAATAATATTATAACCTTTTTGACCATACTGGTGGGCAATTTTCTGTAACCTTTTAACAAAAGGACAAGTAGCATCGACAATTGTAATCCTTTTGTCTGCCTGCAGGTCCTGATAGAGAACAGGTGAAATCCCATGTGCCCGAATGATTACAGTGATTTCTGAAGCAACTTCATTTACTAGTTCCTGAACAGAGGTTACAAGCTGGACTCCCTTGGCAGCCAAATATTGAATTACCTGTTTATTGTGTACCAAGGGCCCAAGGGTATAAACCTTTTTCCCCCGCGACACTTCTCTGAGTGTAAGTTCCAGAGCGTTTTTAACTCCCCGACAAAAGCCAGCATATTCGGCCAAAAAAACCTGCAAAAAAACATGCCCCCATTTTACAATAGCTTCTTTATTTCTGCCATGATCTGTAAACTAATTTTTTCTAAAACTTCTCCCTTTATTTTACCCCCTTCTTCAAAATATATCAAAGGCCCAATATTTATTTTAACCGGTTGGAAAATGCGGGGGGGCCATTTGATTGCGATGGGCAAAACAGGTTTTTTGCTCTTTAAGGCAATTAACGCTGCACCGTGATGCGGTTTGCCCAGCTCCCCAGTTCGCATTCTTGTTCCTTCCGGGAAAAGCCCTAGGATTCCTCCTGCAGAAAGAACTTGCAGGGCCCGCCTGATAGCCTTTCGATCTGCAATATTTCTTTTTACAGGAAAAGCCTCCAGTTTTTTAAGTATAAAGCCCAGCGGAAAAATTTTAAAAAGTTCTTCCTTAGCCATAAAATAAATTTTTCGTTCTTTTAAAGGCAGGCTGCCCACCAGGGGGGGGTCGAACCAACTGGTATGATTTGCACAAATAATATAAGGCCCCTGAAGAGGCAGGTTTTCCAGGCCGTCAAAATTCAATAAATAAAAAACCTTGAAAAAATATGCAAATGAATTGCGGATCAAGTAATAGAACATGCCGGCTAGCCCCTGCTTTCCGTATGCTTAATAAAACCAATTACCTTTTCAACAACCTCTTCCAGGTTGTAGCAAGTGGTATCAATTACCCTGGCTTCAGGTGCAATTTTTAACGGCGCTTCTTTTCTTTCCGAGTCGATGCGATCCCTGGCGGTAATTTCCTTTAAAAGGCTGTCCGGATCGACTTCCAGGCCCTTTTCCTGCATTTCAAGCCAGCGCCTGTGGGTACGTTCTTCCAAACCGGCATCCAAAAAAAATTTATGATCGGCATTAATTAAAACATTTGTACCGATATCCCTGCCTTCCATGACAATACCGTTGCTTTTTTCTGCAATTTTTCTTTGCAGGTAAACAAGTTCCTTTCTTAAATCCGGTGAACGTGCTATCAAAGAAACATGTTTATTTACCTCCGGGCTACGGATTTTTTCCGTTATATCTTCACCATCCAAAAGGATCAGGGTGTTCATATTTTTATCAAATTTAATTTCAAGTTGACAGTGGCGTGTCAGTTCACCTAAAAGAAAATTATCAGAAAGATCAAGGCCTTCGTTTAAAGCCTTGAAAGTAAGGGCCCGGTACATGGCACCGGTATCCAGGCATTTTAGGCCCAACCGGCGTGCTACTTCCTTGGCTACACTGCTTTTACCGGCTCCCGCAGGGCCATCAATGGCAATCTGCATACAAATACCCACCCCAAAATCCAAAAATTACGTTTTTAGCCCCTGTTTCTCTTAAAATTAATATGCCGGATACATCCCTGGACATTCAGCCTGTAAATGTGTCACCAGAGAAGAATCCGGCCGGTATATATGCTCTGAAATGTATTTTATCCCTTTGTAAACACAAAGCTTACCCAACTTGGTACGCACTTTTTTCAGGGCCAAATATTCTTTCCTGCTTAAAAATAAAACAACTGCCGCCTTAATAGCTTTCAACCTTCCACCGTACACCTTTTTACCACCCCAGAAAAAACCCTTCTGTAAGCATAATATACTATTGCCTATCTTTTGACAACCCTAAGATCAAATATTTTTGGATTTAAGGTATAATCCAGGCTAAAAGCTCTCTTTCTCCAAAGGTTTTAATCTCAAACCCTTTCTTGGGGGCCTCCAAATCGCCATTGACCGCAACCACCTTGATAGTTGCAGGAACGTCCCCGCTTACCTCCCCCAGCACCTCCAGCAGGTCGCCGGGCTGCACACAAATTTTTAGGTTGTGCCCCTCCCTGAAGGAACCTACAATCTCGTTATTTAAAAGTAAAGACAGTTCCGGGGACACACCCGGGGGTGGCAACAGCGCCAATTCCAGGACAATTTCTTCTACCTGTTCGTGGCTGTAAGGCGGGATCCCGACAGCCATTTTTCTGCCAATGACATCCTGGGCTTCTGCCAGCGGTTGACCTTCAAGTTGATCGGTTTTACTAAGCAATGTACGCAGATCACTATTTAAAAGCATGGCCTGGACAACAAAAAGCAAAACCACAAAAGACAGGGCTATTCTGAAAATAAACTTTTCTGTGCCGGTTACAAAACGCTGCAGCCATTTATCAAAATCCATAAAAAAGCCCCCTTTGCTATAATTTTATGCAAAAGAGGGTTTTTAATGCTTTTTGGGTCTAATTTTATAGTTTATTCTCTTGTAAGCAATAAAAGTTTGGTTTGGAGAAATTCATTTACCCTGAAAAGCAGTCTTTCAATTTCTTTTTTGCTAAGCAGAATACTGCCCGGTTCCAGCAGCTCAATGCGCCTGAATTCTTCCCGAAAAATAAAACGCAGCAGATCTTCCAATGTATCTGCAGTAACCAGCAGTTCCAAAGGGGCATAAGCGATATCTTCATCGTATTCTTCATCATAAACATTATATATTTCCCCGGGATCAATATTTTCTACAGTAATACCCTGAAGGGGAATGTTTCGCCATCTGGCAACCTGTTGTTCCCTGAATTCCTGGGCAACATCTTCTGTTTTTTTACCGCCGAAAAAGAAGCGCGCCGGCCTTGGTTTTCCTTTATAATCAAAGCGCACCTTAAACCGAAGTTTAGTATTTGGGTGAGATTCCTTTTTTTCTTTTTCTATCTTTTTTTCTGTTTCTTTTTCACGAGAATCAATTTCAGGCCTGAGCATTGTTAACTCCTCCCCCAAAATATCTACATAAAGCAACATTCTTGTTCTTATAAAGGAGCGGCGATACGGTTATTTTGCCTATTATTGCTAATTTAATTCGCTAAAACAACATTATTTCCTGCTTTTTTATAAAAATAGTTATGACCGGCAGTAAACACACTTCTGCAGGAAGAAGCAACCTAATGATTTAATTGCAGGTGGCCGGTACCGTTAAACAGTTCCAAATAAGGATTTCCCCAACTGTCATACAGTATTACGGTCAGGGAGGCCGTCACCAGTCTTAATCTTGAAATTTTGGATAAAGGTATTTCCAAAATGCCGGCAACAACAATTTTAATTGCGCCTCCATGAGTGATCACAGCTAAGTTTCCAGCCGGATAGTTGTCCAATAACAGATCGTAATGGTGCTGTATTCTCTTTTGAAACTCCTTTAAGGATTCTCCCCCGGGGATATGATTTGAAACAGGGTCCGAAAACCATTTTTCCATTACCCGTCGGTCCGTTTCATTCATTTCCTTATAAATTTTTCCTTCCCAGTTTCCAAAATGCATTTCCATTAGTCCTTCTGCAGCTTTAGGGGTTAAATTGTGTTTGCCGGCAATAATTTTTGCTGTTTCCCAGGCCCGGGACAAGGGACTGGCAGAAATTGCTGCAAAGTTTTCGCTGCTCAAATAATTAGAAAGCAAGCGGGCCTGATTTTTCCCGTTTTCATTTAAAGGAATATCCTTCCGGCCCTGGAAACGCATCTGCCGGTTCCAGTCCGTTTCCCCATGGCGAATTAAATATATTTTTTTCATAGTTAATAATTTAAACCCTCCTTTAGCAAAAGTGAATACAGCACGGATATCCAGCAGCTTTTATAACGAATGGCCCTGTAAAAAAACACTGTTGGGCCGGGTATTTTTTTATCCTGTGGCCGGCGCTGCCAACCCATTCCCCGTTGCTATTCTTTTAGGCCTGCCAAAAAGGAAAGTTTGCGGATTTCTGCAGTTGTTAAAACCCTGTAGGCAGCGGGCTGCAGGCCCTGCAGGGTAAGAAAAGCCAAGGATACCCTTTTTAAGGACAGGGCAGGGTAGCCCAGGGCTGAACACATACGTTTAATCTGTCTTTTTTTACCTTCATGCAGTGTCAGTAAAAGAGAAGCCTTGCCCTGTTGGACAGTAACAATTTTGGCCTTTGCCGGGGCGGTTTTCCCATCTTCCAAGAGGATCCCTCTGGAAATTTTTTGCAGGTCATCTGCTGTGGGCACTCCCCGGACCAGAACAAGATATTCCTTTTTTATTTCAAAACGGGGGTGGGTCAAGCGGAAGGCCATTTCGCCATCATTGGTCAGCAAAAGCAGGCCGGTGGTATCCTTATCCAACCTGCCCACCGGGAAAAGGCCTTTTTTAATTTTCCGGGGCAGCAGGTCCATTACCGTAGGTCTTCCAAACGGATCTTTTACGGTTGTCAGAAAGCCGGCTGGTTTATAAAGCAGATAATATTTCTTTTCCCCGGCAGGTTTTACGGGTAAGCCGTCCACTTCAACCTTGTCCCGCCGGGGATTAACTTTTGTGCCGGCCTTTGTCACTGTTGCGCCATTAATCTTTACCCTGCCGGCAGCAATAAGTTTTTCTGCACCACGCCGGGAGGCCAGGCCCGCAGAAGCTAAATATTTTTGTAGTCTGATTAAAGTGTTCATTTCCCTGATTATAATACATCTGTTATTTAAAAACCAACTGGCAAATAAAAATAGCAGCCAACAGGCCTGCTATGTCGCCCAACAAACCGGCGGCCAATGCATGGCGCGGTTTTTGGATGCCTACTGCACCAAAATATACCGTTAGAACATAAAGGGTTGTATCTGTACTGCCCTGCATCGTGGCGGCCATCCTCCCCAAAAGGGAGTCAGCCCCGTGGGTGTTCATCATTTCCGCCGCGATTGCCAAAGCCCCGCTGCCGGACAAGGGACGCATAAAGGCCAGAGGAAGTACCTCTACAGGAATACCGGTAAATCGTAAAACAGGCGTGAAAACCGAAATAAGCAGTTCTAAGGCACCGCTGTCCCGAAACAATCCAATTGCCACCATCATTCCCACCAGAAAAGGGATTAACCGGACAGACATGCCAAAACCTTCCTTGGCACCTTCAACAAAGGTTTCGAATACCCTGACCCCGCGAAAGTAGGCATAAAGCAGCGCTGATAAAATTAGGCAAGGGACAACCCAGGTGGAAAAGGTGTTAAAAATATGTAAGGGGTTCATTTTTTCCCCACGGGGTTACTTCTTTTAGGCATACAGTTTAACGCCTCCTCTTTGTTTTTGTTTTTTTTGTAACGGTGGTAATAGCGAAAAAAACGATCACTTAAAATAGCAACCGAAGCTGAACAAAATGTAGCTGCAATAGTTGTTCCTATAACATCCGCCGGGTTTTGGGCCCCCGTAGCTGCCCGGATGGCGATTATAGTTGTCGGTATTAAAGTCAGGCTGGCGGTGTTGATAGCCAAAAACGTACACATATCGTCCGTGGCCTCCCCGGGGTTGTTGTTTAGGCTGTCCAGTTCTTTCATCGCCTTAATACCGAAAGGTGTTGCTGCATTGCCCATACCGAGCAGATTGGCCCCCATATTCATAAGCATAACGTTCATCGCCTGGTGATTGCGCGGCACCCCGGGGAACAGCCAATGGGCAATGGGTTTAAGAAAAAAGATGACAATATGTATAAAGCCTGATTTTTCGATTATTTTCATTATTCCCAACCAGAAAACCATAATACTGATCAGCCCTAAAGAAATGTTTACAGCTTGTTCGGCAGAAGCAAATATCAAAGGGGTAATGGTTTCCATTTTACCGTTAACTGCGGCAACGATAATTGAAACAACAATCATGCCTGCCCAAAGTAGATTAACCACATTATTCTCTCCTTAATATTTTTTGCAACCGCCTCCATAATCCAGTCTTTTTTACTTCCTGGCCGGCAAGCAAATCTACTACCCCCACTACCTCCCTGCCAAAACAAATTTCCAGCTCCCCGATTCTTTCTTTGTTTCTTAAAGGAGCCTTCAAAGGTTCGTCTATTATAAATTTATAAGTGACCTTTTTTTCTTCCTTTGCATCTTTTAAAGGGTAATAAAAGCTATCTGCAGCAATTACCTTTACCTTTTTATCATCGCCCCGGGAAACAGCGGCAGATTTTAAATGTTGACCTTTGTTGATCACTTTTTTATAGTTGAACTCTGTAAAGCCATAGTCAAGCAGTAATGTAGTATCTTCCCACATCTGTGGTGCATTAAAAACCACAGTAATCAGCCGCCGGTTACAGTTTTGGGCAGCCCCCACAAAGCAGCGGCCAGCCGGTGTTGTCCAACCTGTTTTTATTCCTTCTGCACCGGCATATAGTTCAAATAACTTGTTTTGGTTGTACAAAAAACGATCCCAAGGCTGACCTGGCCAGGAAATAAGAGCCTTAGGCGTGGCAATAATGCGGCGGAATTCCCGCATGCCCATGGCATGGGCGGCAATACAGGCCAAATCCCGGGCCGTAGTATAATGTTCCGGGTGGTGTAAGCCATGGGGATTTTTAAAAACAGTTTTTCTGGCTCCCAGCTCCCGGGCCCTCGCGGTCATCAGTTGTGCAAACGCTTCCACACTGCCTGCAATATGTTCGGCAATAGCTACTGCAGCGTCATTACCTGAGCGCAGCATCAGCCCTAGAAGCAGCTCCTCCAAAGTCTTTTTTTCCCCCTCTTCCAGCCAGATGGAAGAACCGCCAGTATGGG
>JGI24712J26585_10003262_pt1 | contig 12852 bp, 13 predicted proteins | sample BioPla3DNA2_FD_26585 | JGI IMG/M metagenome (IMG submission 26585) | reverse complement strand
ACAGCAGAAGAAGCCTTAAAAGTTTCTGCAGGAATTTTGCGAAGTATTGCCCCCGACATGGTCGGGCTAGGAATGCCGGGTTTCTAAAAATTACCGTGACTTACGGAATATATTTTTTAACGGACGCCGGGTCTGAAATTTAAATTCTTGACGATATTTCATATTTTTAAAGATCCTGAAAAACACTTTTTCACCATTTGCTGATTCGAAAAAGCCGCTGCATTGAATTTTAATATCTGATTTGTTCAATGTTGCTGTTTTTATCCTGAAATCAGTCTGATTTTCGCTGATTTTGCTGATCAAAGGTTGTTCACCCGTGGCAATAGTTTCGCTACGGCCATCGGAAAAAATTATTTCAAGCTCATTAATGGTTGCGGATACAAGGTTTTGTACATCGTCGGGAAGATCAAGAGAAATCAACATGGTATTGAGCGGATAAATACGGTAGTAATATAGGACACCGGGCAAGATGGTGTTACGCTCAGCATCCAGAAGAAAATCGATCCGGTGGGCAGGCGTTCCGCTATGATGCGGCACGGGGAGAGAAGCCGGATAATGGCAATTATTCAGAATCACGATGCCGTTACTGGCAACAGCATAAATAACCGTAAATCCGAAAATGGCGACCAGAGGTAGCCAAGCTCTACGCCATTTGCGGAGCGTTTTAATAAATGACATTATTTCCCGCTAACAACAAAAGCAGTTATTGAAATAAAAAATTTATACATTGGGGTCCTCCAACAAAGAAATAATAGTATAATGTGCTTTTTATCCTCTATTATTCAAGTATTCAAATCATGATTTATGCAAGACTTTTTCCGTATCAGAAGCGCAACCATTCAAGATATCTGATAACTCCATCCGCCGGACCTGAAACTCCTGATGCCGCGAAAGTCGCGGCCAACCGTGATGTCGGCGCGTTTTCGCCAGCGGCATGCTCAATAAGAACGGTATAATAATCTGACGGTGCGATCGAAAATCGAGTCAAAAGGGTGCCCCACAGCAGCGGATCAATCTGTTCGCTGACCGGGATTCGACTTTTACGCCATTCTTTCAGCGCAGCCATAACATCAGCGGCCTGTCTTTCGTCAAGTCCACCGTAAATTCGCAACAAAGACCATGACACGGTATAAAGATCAGGATTGTAGTTGCCGGATATGGCAGGCAACCTGACGAATGAAAATCTCCCGTTAGCATCAACCGGCAGGATATCGTTTACTTCTGGAATCCAGCGCAATTCCTCGCGGAACTCGATTTGTCCGTTTCGAGGCAGATGGTTCATCGTTACTTCTTCATAATCGCCACGTTCCAGGCCGTCAGTGCCGGGATTGTCGTCAGAATCGGTATAGTCGTTAATCCGGTTACTCAAAACGGTGATTTTATCGTTTAAGGTCGTGGAACCGGTGATTGAACTTAACATATTCAGGCTCCGCCGGTGCTGGTTCTGATGCATCGGCAAGCCGGCGGTGCCGTTTACAATCCGGTATTTGACGTTGATCCCGTAATAATCAATCTCTCTCTCGACAGCATCAGGGAGAAACCGTTCATGATCATATTCGTCATAATCTGTTTCCGTTCTGTCATCCTGCTCGAAAAGCTCAAAGTCTGCCTCAATCAGATATTGAATACGGTTCAAACAGCCCTCGCTGACATATTTCGAACGAAACACCGCCGCGGACGCGCCAATATTAAAAGTATTCAACTGAGCGATGATGACCAACGCGCCGACCAGAACTCCGGCAGTGAAGATTAAACAAAGTGTAGCAATCAGGGCGACTCCGCGCTCATGGTGTTGCGAATATTTCATAATATCGGCTCCTGTCGCTGACCGAAAGTCGAATTGCTGCTGGAAGCAGCAGTTCTGCGAAGCCATTTTTCCGAAGTCCCGTCATTCCATTCTATGGTCAGCTGAATTGCCAGCGGAATCGCCGCGTGGTCATCTTCAATCCAGCTTTCCAGCCATTCAATTTCCCGGTTGCGTGTTTCAGCGTATAGAAAAGATATTGCGCGGACATTGGAAGCAATAACCTCAGTTTGATATTGGTGTTCGTTGATATCAAGCCACGGCAACAGCGGAGTCGAAGCATAATCGCATTTCAACTTGTCGCCATCCTGATAGAGCCGGATGAACCACAATGCGCTGTCATTGCTGAAAGAGCGTCGCAATGCGGTAAGCCACAGTTCATTATTTTCGCCTTGAAAAACAAAACGGCGTTCCAGATTATCGTCATTCCACGAGAAAGGAACCGCATTGCCCATAAAGGAGTCAGCGATGCGGTCAATGGCCTGATTGCGGGACAATTCATTGCCGATACGTTGAGCCTGCATATAGCTGCGGTAAAAAATATTAACCGAGGTGCCGACCAGCAGCGCGACTAACGCCATAATTGCCGTAGCCGCAATCATTTCCAGGAGCGAAAACCCCGATTCGTTATTCCGTGGTGTTATCATAAATAATCCGGTCAACTTTTATGGTTTCAACAGGTTGGCGATCCGAATTGCGGACCAGTTCGATAATGCAGCAGCGCAGCGGCGGTTGCCCGACAATTCCGGTGAAATCATCGGAAATATCTTCGGCATCTTCATACCGGACGTTAACCGCAAAATCCGGATAATCAAAAAATTCTCTGGTAATCGGTTCCGGTTCCTCAGACGGCAGTAGCAGATAATATTCCGCAGCCTGAGTCAACATATGAATATTCTGCCAAAGCTCACGTGCTTTAAACAGCCGCTGCTGCGAAGAATTGGCCAGGGTCAGCAACGCCACCAAGCTGAGCCCCAGAATTGCCAACGAAACAATCACTTCGATAAGCGTAAACTTCTGGTTAGATTTGGTCATAGTGGATCAACTTCATAAATTTATTCTTCATTTTCTTTTTCGATTATTAATCCGGTCAACGCCGAAACGGAGAAAACCTTTTTCAACCCTTGAAAACTCATCACAAAATTGCGGGTTCCGGAACCGCCGCCGTCAGGAAAAAACCGAAAAACCTCAAGGGCGTCATCATACCCGACAAAAGTATTCATTGCCAGTTCGCTGTCCGGATTAAGTTCGTAACCGTCAGGGAGTTTCCAACTCAATTTGGCAAAATTTTCCGGGTCCTGCCAATCGCTGGAATCGCTTTCAAAAACCAAATCCGCCGGCGGATCAATCAAAATTGCAGTTGTTTCGTCGCGCTCAATGATTTCGGGTTCGCCGGCACGAAAAACCCTTTCGGAAGGATAAAAAAAGATCACGCGATCACGTCCCAGTTCCATCGCCTGAACACGAGCACGCACCGTAAAAGCCTTGAACTCCCGCGCCGCCTGTTCAAATGCTACAGTAGTTGAACCGGAACGCAAATATACGGCAGCAACTCCGGCTCCAATCATCATTATCACAATTACCGCAACAATTTCCAGCAGGGTGAAACAGCTTTTTTGCATATGTGCAGAAGGCTCTAAAATTCGCGCGCGCATTATGCGCGCGCAAATTTTAAACGCAAGATATTCCAATTTCGCGTCGCAAGATTTTCCGAAACATATTATCGCCATAAATCAAAGCCTGACTGATGAACCAATTGGTTCTTATTTCCAGTTATTAATATCGGCATCCTCGCCCTCGCCGTCCGGCTGTCCGTCCGCGCCATAACTGCTGAGATCAAATTCACCGTGTTCCCCGGGACAGACATAGACATAATCATTACCCCATGGATCTTTGGGAATATTGGGTTTGATGTACGGACCTTTCCATTTTTCATCCTGATTGATATTTTCCAACAAAACCTGCAAGCCGTCGGCGGTATCCGGATATCTGCCCATATCCAGCTTGAAATCCATCAAGGATTGTTCCAGTAATTTGATTTGGGTCGTCGCCGTACTTATCCTGGCATTGGTGACGTGACGCATGTAAAGCGGGGTCGCGATTGAGGCCAGCATCACCAAAATCACAATTACAACGACGATTTCGATCAGCGTGAATCCGACTGTTTTCAACTCTTTTTTTCTCATTTTGCACTGCTCCTTTTTATGTTTTTTATCTGATTTTATTCAGGCATTAACCTGATTGATTTCCATGATGGCCAAAAATATTGAAACTACTACAATTAATACCAGAACGGCGAGAAAAACAATCATTGCCGGTTCAAAAATACTGAGCATACGCTTGATTTTCCGCCGGGTATTTTCTTCAAGGTGTTCGGCCACACGCTTCAACATTTCGCCGACATAACCGGATTCCTCGCCAACTCGTATTTTGGCCGCGGTTCCGGGCGGCACGAAAGGATTACCGCTGATGGCTGCCGAAAGCTTTTCGCCGCCTTTCAGGCGACGCTCCAGGTTGCTGAAGCTTTCCCGGATAATCTGATTCTGAATAACCTTGGTGGCAATCCTGACGGTGCGGATGATATCAACATGATTGGCAACCAGAATCGACAGCGTTTGAATAAATCTGCCATTTTCAATTTCAACCAGCAATTTTCCGAAAACCGGTATTTTCAATACCATACGGCTGCGCCATTCTTTAATCCGTGCCGCCCCATAGCGCCATTTAACCACCAGCCAGCCGATCAACGCCAGTGGCGGTATCAGCATTGACCAGAGCATTAGATCGCTCATAAATAATAAAAAGACCATTGACGGAGGCTGTTCGCGCCCCATATCAACAAATATTTGCGCAAACTTCGGCACAAAAACCGTAAACATCAGAATAGTAACGATAATTATCAGGCCCAAAACCACTGCCGGATAAACCGAACTGGTGATGATAAATTCTTTCAATTCTCTGCTTTCAGCCATAAAACGACGCAGTTCGTCGACAACTTCCGGCAAACATCCGGTCTCCTCGCCGGTTTCAATCAGATTGGCATAAAAACCGGGAAATACCGGTCCGTAGGAACGTACCAGCCCAGAAAACTTTTTCCCTTCATGAAGCCCCTGGCGCAACGCTGTGACAAATTGCCGCTGATGTTCATTGCTGCAGGTTTCAGTAATAATGCCGAGCGCCCTTTCCAGCGGAATATTGGCTACCAGCAGCGGCGCAAGCTGTTCGGTAAACTCATAAGCATCGACCTTGGAACGTGTCATAAACGATTTAGCACCGGCGGCAACGTCAGTTTCACCACAAAAGCGTACCGGGCGCAAACCACTGGAACGCAATTTATTCAGCGCCTCTCCGGCATTATCCGCTTCAATCACAACTTCCTGCGTTTCACGTCCGATTGCCGCAGCAATATATTTATAAAGCGCCATGAACTATTTTGCTCCTTAAGCTGTTGATCCGCATCGATTTCATCATAATTCTGAAGTAGAACGAGCCAATTCCTCAGCCGTAGTGACTTGCTCTCTGACTTTGGCGTGTCCGTCTTCCAAAAGAGTCACCATCCCGTTTTTGACTGCAAGTTTCTCAATTTCAGAGCTCGGCAGGTTGGTATTGACCGCGCGTCTGATTTCGTCGTTCATCCGCAAAAGTTCAAAAATCCCGCTACGCCCTTTGAATCCGGAACCGTTACAAGTGCGACAGCGCAATCCGGCCGTATCGCTGCCGGAGCCGCCGCAGACTTTGCAGATTTTCCGGACCAGACGCTGAGACAGCACTCCATAGAGGGCGGATGCCACCAGAAAACTTTCCACGCCCATATCAATCAGGCGGGTTACCGCGCCAACCGCGTCATTGGTATGAAGTGTGCTCAAAACCAGATGCCCGGTCAGCGCCGCGTTAATTGCGATATCAGCGGTTTCACGGTCACGAATTTCGCCGACCAGAATAATATCCGGATCCTGGCGGACTATCGAGCGCAGTCCGGAAGCGAAAGTCACTCCAACTTTGGCATTTACCTGCATCTGGCACAACCCGGCCATCTTATATTCAACCGGATCTTCGATCGCAATAATTTTTTTCCGATTGTCGTTAAGTTGTGAAATAACGCTATAAAGCGTGGTGGTTTTGCCGCTCCCGGTTGGGCCGACCACCAGAATCATGCCGTGCGGAATCCGGATCAGCTCATCAAATTGCTTCAGGTGTCCCGGCGACATTCCCAACGTTTTCAGATCAAAGGTTATAGCTTCGCTGTTGAGCAGACGCAACACAATGCTCTCGCCGGTCAGAATCGGAATAGTGCTGACCCGCATGTCAAGTTTGGTGCGCCCAAGCTGAAAATTAGTACGTCCGTCCTGGGGTAACCGGCTTTCCGCGATATTAAGTCCGGCAATCAACTTGATGCGTGACGAGATAGCGGGAAATTGAGTGCGGGGAGTATTCATAATTTCAGTCAAAACACCATCCACACGACAACGGACTGCAACATTATCTTCGCCGGGTTCAATGTGGATATCGCTGGCGCCCAATTCAATAGCCCGGCTGAAAATATCATTGACCAAGCGGACGATTCTTGCTTCACCGGCCATCGAACGCAGGGTATTTTCATCTTCTGCCAGCATTTGGGATTCGATGCTCTCGGTATCTTCCTGCTGGTTGCGGCTCAACAATCGTTCAAGATACGTTCTTCGCACCATGATAAAATGGCAATCCAGCGCCAGTGCCTGCCGAACTTGGCAAACATGTTTATGAATGTCATAAGGATCACAAATCAATAACTGCATGACGCCCTCATCCCAACGATACGGCAGGCAGAGATTGGTATTGAGATATTCGGTTGACAATCCGGGATAATGCTCCGGGATTTCCAGCTCGTCTTCGTCAGCCGGTTCAATTCCCAATGCGGCCGCATAAACTCCGGTAAGCTCCGGTTCAGTTATAGCTCCGTTTTCCAGCAACAGCCGGTCTGCCGCGCGTTTTCCCGAGGCTTCCACCATCTCATGGTATTCCGGTGCTCGCGCACTCAGCAAATCATTCAGTAGCGTAAGCTGTTGATCAAGATTATGATAATTGCTGTAGATATTTGTCGCCATCCGGTTTACTCCGCATCATTATTTGCGCTGATAACTGGATCAAGTTTTTTTATCACATCGACTTTAACGGCAGATTCAAGCTTGCGTTCTTCAAGCGATTCCTCAAAGACACTCAAAGCCTTGACGGCGTCGTTGTAGCGCGATATCATATCTTTAATCTGGCTTCTTTCGTTGACAATATAACAGGTAATCAGTACCAGCATTTCAGTTCTCTTAGCGCTTAAAATACTATCGCCCAGCAATTCACCGATAAATGGAATGTCGGCAATCAGCGGTATCGATTTAAGATTGTTTTCCTTTCGTTCCTGAATAATCCCGCCGATTACCATGGTTTTCCCGTTACTTACCGTCATTGCGGTTTTCAATACCCGTTCTTTAATGACTGGGGTCTCTGTTGCGTTGGTAATCTTATTCTGGATGGCTTCTGAAACGGTCTGATCCAGCTGCAATGAAATCAAATCAGTGCTGGTTACCTGCGGGGTAACTTTCATAATGATGCCGGTTTCTTTGTAGGTATATGAACGGCTCATGGAACCTGCTGAGCTGGTATTGGTGATATCGGATTGCAGGAGCGGAACCTGCTCGCCGACCCTGATTTCCGCTTCGGTATTGCTGGTGACCACCAGTTGGGGACTGGAAATCAGACTGACATTTTGACGTTCCGCCAATGCCCGCAGAAACCCAAATTTTTCTTCCGGGTTGCTGGGATTGAAAAGTCCCAGCGAAAAACCTTCCTTAGGCGCTTCATCTTCACCTGCGGTCATGTTGTTGTAATTCGTTCCGACTGAAGTGCCGAGATGGTTGCCGACTGATTTATTATTGAATTCAACTCCGAACTCAGTACCCTTACCCAGGGTTATTTCAACAATCAAAACCTGCATTAAAACCTGAGCGGGAACGACATCCAGACGATCCAACAATGCTTTGATTGTGGCGTAAGTGCGCGGAGTGGTGCGAATTACCAATCGGTTATGAACGCCGTCCGCAAATATCCGTACCGGATTATCAAATACACCCGAGGCGCGGTCAATTTGGGTATTAAGCATGGCATTGGTCGAATTGCGGTCGGCAGCAGTGGTTCCGGGAGTGGTTGGCGTACGAGTGGTCTGCGTGGTCAACTGTTGAGTACGATTATCGCCGGAAGCGGTATCAACCGTCAAAGTGGAACCCTGGGTCGTAAAAATTACCGACAACGCCTGAACCAGCTCTTCAGCTTTGCCATTGGCAACTTTGTAGATATAGGCGCGTTCCTGATCAGAAGATTCGGCATTGTCGAGAATGTGAATCCATTTTTTTATTTCTTCAACAGCTTCTTCGGTAGCCGCAGTGGCTGCAATTAATTGCAACCTGTCGATACTGCTGAGCCGAACCGCCCCCGGCTCCTCGGCGCGGTCGGTGGATAACACCACCGGCAAACCGAGCATCGGCAGAATATTTGAAAGCTCCGTACTGATCTTCGATGGTTTAACATTGCGACAGTAAATCACTGCGCGCGGCCAGTTGACGCGTCCCGGCTGATCGACCGCTTCCAATATTTCCATCAATTTGGCAGTGTTGCTGCTGTTATCACTGATAACCAGTACATTCTGCCGGGTCAACTCAATTATTGCGCCCTCTTTACTTAAAAACGGTTTTAACTGAGCTGCGGTTTCTTTGGCATTAGCGCTTTTCAAAGCGTATGAAATAATGTCATAATTGGCGTTGAAGCGATTGCCATATCGGTTGAGACCGCTACCGGCCGGCATTTTAGCAGCCGGTACAAACTGGAGAAACTGCCCGTTTTTCATAACTCCGACACCGGCGACTTTCAACGTTTCCTCCATAGTTTCCCACAATTCACGTCTGGTCATGGTAGAATTGATATTAAGCGTAATCAGATTTTTAATATCGCTGTCGGCAGTAAAATTAAACCCCAACACGTCGGCGAAAGCCGGAAGCGCGTCCACCAGCGGTGCGGCATTAAATGTGAGCATAACTTCAATTCGCTCATCAGCATCCAGCACAATAAAATCCTCGTAGAAAGGTGCACGCTTCTGCAGACGNGCGGTTTTGGGAGGAGATGCCGCATAACCTTGCGAAAGTTTTTCCGCNTCCTTCTGAATTTCTTCTGAAAAAAGTTCATCTTCAGGAATAATCATGTCCTGAACCGATGTAGTTCTTTCTGTATAGCTTTTGGCGTCTTGTTTCTGGATAAACGCAAAATGATCTTTCGGTTCATCCGTATCTTCATCCTTTGAAAACATATGACAGCCGTTATTTAACCCCAGCAACAATCCGGCAATGCCGGAAACCCATATTCTGCCGCTTATTTTACGTAGTGGAATTCTGCTCATTTTTTTTATCCTGTTTATTATTAAAAAAATTATCTTCGTGTGCTGGTTCTGGTTCGCGGCTGCTGCCGCGTACCGGACGTTGCGTTCTGTTGTACCATCCGGTTCTGCTGCATCATCATTTGCTGCATCATGCGCATCTGTCCCATCATCATCATTTGTTGCATTTCTGCTGCATTGCGCGGTCTTTGAGCTGCGGCTTGCTGTGATGCCTGCGCGGCAGTCACATTTTGTCCGGCAGACTCAAGTTGAAGTTCCAAATTGCTACCGCTGCGTGACAGCGTAACGCTGTTGCTGCCGACTGATTTCAGAGTATAACCATTTTCCAAAGTGTCCCCGATCCTGAAAAACTGTTGTGGCGCAGCCTGTTGTTGCTGATTGTTATTATTTCTGGTGAAAAAATTCCGCCTGGCCTGTCTGGTCTGCCTGATCACTGCTCCCTGATTAGGCCCGACTTTATAAATACCGACCAGCGCCAACTGCGTATTGGCGGTACGTCCGCCGCGCCCGGCCACGGCATCCGGACAACGGTTGATATTAAACAGATTGTTACGGGTAATCATCAGTTCGGCATCTTCTGCGGTGATTGCCTTGGGCGTTGTCCCGACAATTTTGCTTCTGCTTTCCGGACGGCTTTCCGATCTTTCGCGTCCGGCACTATAAACCACTTTTTCCTCAGTTTTAAACAAACTTGACACGCCCCAAAGCGCCCCCAGCGCCAGCGCCAAATTTAAAACAATCAATAGTGCTTTCATGTTTTATTGTTCTCCGTCATTTTGTTCTATTCCAATCAGACGAATGGTTCCGCTGAACACCAGCCTTTCCGAATTCTGCAGATGTTCATGCCGAAAATCGGCGCGNTTCCAATGCAATTCCGGGGTTTCCTTATATATTTCGCGCAGAAACAAGGTGAGCAGCTCTAAAGTTTCTGTCGCGCTCATATCAATTTCCAGAAAGTGCAAATCGTTATTGATTCTGCTTTGGCGAACTGCGCCGACACTGCCGAGCTTAATCCCTGCCCGTTGTGCGGACTGCTCGATCTTTTTGCGAAGTTCTACGCTGGCAATGCCATGTTTTTTTTCATCCCAGAATTTTTCCAGGTTGGCTTTATACAATTTTTCGGCATCGGCGAAAATCTTTTCCCGTGCTTCCTGCTCTTTAACACTTTCAGAAACTTTTTTCAGATTTTGCCGCGCGTCCTCCAGCCGTTTGCTGCTTGGTATCCAACTTTCAATATTACCGCCGAACATCCAAAGCAGGTAGATAATGGAAAAAAGCAACCCGCCGATGCAAAATCCAATTTTTGCCTTCTGAGATTCACGGAATTTTTTCAATAGATTTTCGAACACAGTTATTTATCCTTATCCAGGCGGTTCAATTTTAATGAAATCATCATTATAGTTTCGTTCATCTGGCGATTTTGAAGCGTACCTACTCTGAAATCCGTAAGTCGCCGCAACGCTGCGGCCAGATCAAGATTTTGCTGCGAAGTCTGAATACTCAAATCGACGCCGGCTTCATTCCAGCGCATATTGGTTACCAACGCTTGCGGCGGTAGCGCTTCCGACAAGCGACCGAGATTAAAGAGCAACTCGCGATCACCAATATTCAATTCGTTTACGCGGACCATCTCTTTATATTCTTTCTCTTTGGCACGGGTTCTGGTTCTGATTCCTTCGGTTTTTCTGGTCTGTACCGCAATTTGTTGATTAAGTTGCTGATATTCATTTCTGAATTTCACCACGTGCTTGAGACCGTTGAATCCCAGACAACCCGCAATAATCAGCGCCAGTACTACAGCTGTACTGATTAATGAACGCAAACGTTGCGGGCGGAGTTCTGCCGGCAGCACCGTAAGTCCTGCCCGTTTTTTGGAAAATTCCTGCTTACTGGCATAACGTGCCAAAGTCAAAACGGTGATAAATTCCTCATAACTACGATCATCTCCGAGTTCCGGAGCAAAAACAACCTCTTCCTTCAGTAGCTTCAAAAGATGTTCGTTGCATACAGTTTCCGTTGTCGCCGGATGCCAGGAATTGTTGCTCCAATAAAAAAGTTGATCAAATTCGGGCAACCGTGTTTTTTCTTCCGGTGGCAGTTCAGGCAACGCCAAAAGCGGATAAATGAATTCGTCAGCGCGCCGCCTTCGTATCTTCAACGCCTGGCACCAGTCCAACAGCGCACCCGACGGAAATCCATAAACTGAAACCGAGAGCTCACCTTCACCTGCCGGCTTGCTGACAAACTGAAGATCAAAATCCTGCGGCAACTGCAAAACCTGTTGCTGCGCATCAAATTCCAGCGCGGACGCTAATTCACGAACCGACAACGCCGGAGTTTTAGTCACAAAGAAAAACCCGCCATTCAAAGGCGAACTGATGACCAGAATATGCTCGGATTTCAGCTCCAAAGCTTTAAACGCGTCACCAAGGCGTTCGGACAGTTCGCGCCCTTCTACAGCCACACAGCAAACTCTGACCACCGTAAGTTGCTTGTGCCCACTGTGCAGACGCGCCCCACGCATTACGCCATCAGTTCCGATGGTTATAGCTGCATATTCGACCGCAGAGAATATTGACATTAAAACTCCTTAATGTGATTAGCGCATTCTGCCAAAATCATTGTATGTGTTACGATTTTGAGTTTGAGTCTGGTTTGATGACGGCTTTTCAACCTGTATTACTCTGGTAGAAGACGGACGCGCGATAACCTGACGCTTCAATTCTTCGGAATCAAGTCCGGCTTTTTTGGCTAATTCACGGAATTTTTCACGTGCGGCATCGGGATCTTCCGCCCGCAATTTCACCATTGCATTATATTCCTCAGGATAACTCCGCTTAATTAAGAATTCCGCCCGTTCTACAGCCAGACGCGCAAGATCGCGGGTCAGGATTTTATGCTCAGGCAATTCATATGCCGGCAAGGTCAGTTTCTCTTTTTCCGCCAGCACTTTCAATTTTGCCAGTGCGGCCTCGCGATCAGTCTCGCGAAGTTTCTCATATTCCGCAAATTCGGTCGGATATTTTTCTTTCAGCTGTTTTTCGATCTTCTGCCATTCCGCCAGTTTATCTTCTTTTGCCGGATCCGGCTCTGGTTTGGCTTCGGGGGTTTTACTATCGCGGCGGCGACCGAATTTGGGCATTTCTATTCCGGCTTTAGCTGCCAGTTCCCGCTTTTTCGCAAATGCCGCACGACGGTCGCTTTGGTTCAATTTTTCAATTTCGGCAAATTCAGCCGGATATTTTTCTTTCAGCTGGGCATCAACTTTCTGAAATGCTTCCATCATATTACGCATGGCTTCGCTGTTGCGCCCGCTTCGTTCACGCCGACTGCTTTCATTTTGCGCCGGCTCTTGATTTGCCGTATCCTCAGGAACTTGTGCGGCCATGTTCAGTGCCAACCCTGTAAAAATAGCCAACCAATATTTAGTCATGACAACCCCGTGCGTTAAAAAAGTTAAAGACAAAGGCAAATATATGTCTAAACGCTTAGAATGCTTATTTATTGTATCGTCTTTCAGATATTTTACCGCAAAATACAGAAAATCTGACAACTGTTTTCTATTCTAAAATTCGCGCGCGCATAATGCGCGCGCGAATTTTAAAAGCATAAATATTAAAGTAAATCTAAAGCG
>JGI24712J26585_10003256_pt1 | contig 12867 bp, 11 predicted proteins | sample BioPla3DNA2_FD_26585 | JGI IMG/M metagenome (IMG submission 26585) | reverse complement strand
TAATAAGTCATGATAAAATAGTATAGAGGTGAGAGAAAAAATGATAACATCTATAGATTTTGAAAATAAATTAATTATGAAGGCAGAAATGGAAAATGATTCAACATTTCAAGTACTAGAATTTGAAAAACTAAGAGGAGCAACAGATGTTGAAACTGCTATTGGCTTAGATGCAATAAATAGAAACAATATGAAACTAAAGCAAGTAAGAATATTGTTAGATGGAAATGCAATAAAGTTAGAGCCAGGAGCATTAAGCTATATGAAAGGTGAAATAACCAAAAAAAATGCAGGTAAATCAGTTTTGAATCTTGGAAAAAGAATAATTAATAACAAAATAAATAGAGAAATAGAAGATGAAAAACCTATATATCAAGGTAGTGGTGAAATTTTCTTAGAACCATCTTTTGGGAATTTCGTACTAATTGAATTAGAGGATGAAACAATAATTGTTGATGATGGATTATTTATTGCCTGTGAAGAAGTTATAGATATAAAAATAAATACTGTAGGTAGAAAAAATGAAATAAAGCTTTCAGGAAGTGGAATAATAGTATTAGAAATGCCAGTTGCTGAGGAAGAAATATTTAAATGTAAATTATATAACCATACATTAAAGGTTGATGGTGATTTTGCAGTGCTTAGAGGTGGAAATGTAGAATGCAATGTAGAAACTCTTACAGATGTAAGCGGAAGTGAGACAATTAATGTATATACAGGAATAGGAGATGTTTGGTTATTGCCTACAAAAAATATTTATGAGGATATTAAGAAGAACTTAAGTGTAAATGAGTTTAGTGATGATGAAGGGTGTTAATGAATACTTTAGTTATATAAAGTTGTAAACTATTAAAGCTTTGGGTATAATAAAAAATATAGATGTATCTAAGGAGTGGATAAAATGACAATTAGGGACACAAAAATAAAAAGTGAAGAAACAGAGCTGTTTTTTAGGGCAATTTTACAACTGAAAAATATAGAAGAATGTTATAATTTTTTCGAAGATATAGCAACAATAAATGAATTAAAGTCATTAACACAAAGAATGCATGTAGCTAAGCTGTTAAATGAAAAAAAGACTTATACTGAAATAGCAGAAATAACAGGCGCTAGTACTGCAACAATAAGTAGAGTAAATAGGTGTCTAAATTATGGAAGTGATGGATATAAAATAATTTTAGAAAGATTGAAATAGATATAAGGTTGTCATAATTATAATAAGAGATTATACTATAAAATGGTGAAAAAAATATAGTAATCGAAGCGAGGTAAATAAATGGGAAGAATGTTTGGAACTGATGGAGTTAGAGGTATTGCAAATGATGAACTAACTGCAGAATTAGCATATAGTTTGGGTAGAGCAGGTGCATACATATTAACGGAAGGTGCCCATAAGCCAAAAATACTAGTTGGTAAGGATACAAGAATATCAGGAGATATGTTAGAATCAGCTTTAGTTTCTGGAATACTTTCAGTTGGAGCAGAAGCTATAATGGTAGGAGTAATTCCAACACCAGCAGTAGCACATTTAACTAGAAAATATGGAGCAGATGCAGGAGTAATGATTTCAGCATCACATAATCCTGTTGAATATAATGGAATTAAATTTTTTGACAATAGAGGATATAAGTTACCAGATGAATTAGAGGATGAAATTCAAAATATTATAGAAAATAATTTTGAGGGAGTTCCAAGTCCAACTGGTGATAAAATTGGAAAGAAAACCATTGAATTTGGAGCTATAGATGATTACATTGAATTTGCAAGAGATAGTATAGCAGTTAACCTTGAAGGGGTTAAAGTTGCATTAGATTGTGCAAATGGGGCAGCATATAAAGCAGCAGTAACAACATTTAGATCACTAGGAGCAGATGTATTTGTTATTAATGATAATCCGGATGGAACAAATATTAATGAAGAATGTGGATCAACTCATCCTGAAGAATTAATGGAGTATGTAGTTAAGAAAGGATGCGATATTGGATTTGCCTTTGATGGTGATGCAGATAGATGTCTAGCTGTAGATGAAAAAGGAAAATTAATAAATGGAGACTTTATTATAGCATTATGTGGAAAGCACTTAAAAGAAATTAATAGATTAAAAGATGATACAGTAGTTGTAACTGTTATGAGTAATTTAGGCCTTGATATAGCATGTAAGAACATGGAGATTAATGCTTTAAAAACTAAAGTGGGTGATAGATATGTTCTTGAAGAAATGATAAAAGGAAAATATGTTTTAGGTGGAGAGCAATCAGGACATATAATATTCCTTGATTATAATACAACAGGTGATGGATTAATTACAGCACTTCAAATGGCATCAATAGTTAAAAAAGAAAAGAAACCACTAAGTGAATTATGTTCAATAATGAAGGAGCTACCTCAGGTATTAGCTAATGCAGTTGTACCTAATGATAAAAAGAATATTTATTTAGAAGATGAAGAAATAGTTAATGAAATTAAGAGAATCGAAGCAGTTTTAGATGGAAGAGGTAGAGTATTAATTAGACCTTCTGGAACAGAACCATTAGTAAGAGTTATGCTTGAGGGTGAGAATCAAGAAGAAATAGATAAGTTAGCTCATGGTTTAGCGGATATGATAGTTGAAAAATGTAAATAATATTATAATGAGAAGTAAAGTGAAAAAAAATAATTACAAACTTATTATAATTATGTCAAGTATTCTGGCAATGAGTATATATACTATATTTGATATGAAATGTCTAGTAAAAACATATTTGGGTATACCATGTTTAGGATGTGGAATGACAAGAGCTTGGATAGAAGCAATTAATTTTAATTTTTATAAAGCTTTTTACTATCATCCATTGTTTATCATGCCTATTTTTATGCTGATTTTAGTTCTGCTTAGTGATAAAATCAGCATAAAAAGTAATATAATAATTTGGAGTATAATAATAATTTTATTTATAATCACATACATTGTAAGGTATTGTTAACAGAATATCAATTGAAATCAATTTCAAATTAGCATATAATTTAATTATTATGCTTGTATATACTAATGGAAGATGGGGGATTTTTATGTATTGTAAACAATGTGGTAAAGAATATGTTACTAACGAAGCAGTGATATGTGTTGAATGTGGGGCTCCAAAAGGAACTGGAATGAATTATTGTTATTATTGTGGAAAGCCATTACAAGAAGGAAGTACACTTTGTATGAATTGTGGCGTTCAAAATGAACCTACAATGCAAAATCAAGGGGTGAATTATTCTGAACAAAAATCTAAGATTGCTGCTGGATTACTAGGAATTTTTTTAGGCGGTTTAGGAATTCATAATTTTTACTTAGGAAATACCAATAGAGGATTAATACAATTATTAGTATGTCTTATTGGTGGAATTTTCACATGTGGAATTGCATCTATTGGGATGGAAATATGGGGATTAGTTGAAGGAATACTTATACTAACAGGATCTATAAACACAGATGCGAAAGGAATCCCGTTAAGAGATTAAATAATTAAAATAGTTGTAGTTAGTAAATGGAATGATGAAGCTTTGTATATTAAAGAAACAAAACTTTATCATTCTTTTTTTAGTTTAAATCTTTGAAAATATGAGATAAAAATAACTGTTAAGGGTAAGAGAAGCAAAATAGCAAAATATCAGTAAATATAAGAATATATTAACATATTGATATAATAAAAGGTTTTCAATAATCATAATGTTAAAATATTCTTTTTTTATTGACAAGGTATATTGTTAGGAGTAAAATTTAACAAAAGAACAACTAAATAGTACCTTAGTAAAGAAAATGCTATGATGGAGACTATTATTTAACGATACAAAATTTAAGAGAGTCGGTGTTTGGTGTAAATCGATATTTTGAGTTAATAATTATCACTCTTGAGCAGAATCCAGAAAGCTTTATTAGCGAGTAGGCGATATCCGGTGTGCAACCGTTATATGCAAGGGTTTGTTGGAACCTAGTGATATTAATTTTAGGCGGAGTTATAAGCTCACCATTATTTATGTGTATCATGATAAGGTGAGCTTTTTTGTGCGTTATTTTTTATTAAGTTAAGTGGATAGGAGAGGTAGAGATGGATCAAAAGTATGTGTTATCAGTATTAGTGAGAAATTCAGCAGGGGTATTAAGCAGAGTTTCAGGTTTATTCTCTAGAAGAGGTTATAATATTGACAGCTTAACAGTAGGAAGAACAGAAAATAAAGATATTTCACGAATGACAATTACATTAAAAGGTGATGATAATGTTTTAGAACAGGTAAAGAAACAATTAGATAAATTAGAGGATGTTATTCGTGTAATTAGTATTAATTCTGATGATTCAGTAATTAGAGAATTAGTGTTAATAAAAGTTAAAGCAGATGCTGAAAAGAGATCAGCTATTAATGAAATTGTTAAAATATTTAGATGTAAAATAATTGATGTAAGTGTAGATACTTTAACAATAGAGTTAACAGGAGATGAAAATAAAATATCAGCACTAATTAAACTTATGGAGGAATATGGAATAGAAGAGCTGGTTAGAACCGGTGTTACTGCTTTAGAAAGAGGTGACAACACCATAAACAGTTATGATATTTATTAATTTATATTATTAGGGGGTGTGTTTATGGAACAAAATTCTAAAGTAAAAATATTTGATTCTACTTTAAGGGATGGTTCACAGGGGCAAGGTATATCATATTCTTTAGAAGATAAAATTAAAATTGTTAAAGCTCTTGATGACATAGGGGTATCTTATATAGAGGCTGGGAATCCTGGCTCGAATCCAAAAGATATGGAGTTTTTTAAGAGAGCTGCAAGCTTAAAACTTAATAAAGCTAAATTAGTAGCATTTGGTTCAACTAGAAGGCCTAAAATAAAAGCAGAAGAAGATAAAAATTTAAAAAATTTATTACAAGCTAATACAGAAGTAACTGTTGTATTTGGTAAAAGTTCTGAGTTTCAAGTTAAAGAGATTTTAAGAACTTCACTTGATGAAAATATTGAAATGATAAAAGATACAATAAGTTTTCTTAAAAATAAAAATAAAGAAGTTATATTTGATGCAGAACATTTTTTTGATGGATTTAAAGAAAACAAGGAATATGCATTAAAAACTTTAGAAACTGCACAAGAAGCAGGAGCTACTACAGTTGTATTATGTGATACAAATGGGGGGACTCTTCCAAGTGAAGTTACTGCAATAGTAAAAAGTGTTAAAGAAAGAATTAACATTGAAATAGGAATTCATTGTCACAATGATATGGGTATGGCAGTAGCAAATTCAATTATAGCTGTAGAAAATGGTGTTAAGCATGTTCAAGGTACTTTTATAGGTACAGGAGAAAGGTGTGGAAATGCCAATCTAAGTACAATTATACCTACATTGGAGTTAAAACTAAGGTTTAATACTATTGGAAAAGAAAACATCAAAATGTTAACTAATATTTCTAGATATATTGCAGAAATATCAAATATAACATTAGATGATTCAACGCCTTATATTGGGAATTCAGCTTTTGCCCATAAGGGTGGTATGCATATAGATGCAGTTTGTAAGAACTCAAAGGCTTATGAACATATAGAACCAGAAAGTGTTGGAAATACCAGAAGATTTTTAATTTCAGAAGTTAGTGGTAAAAGCACTATATATTCTGAAATTGAGAAAAAATTCCCTGACATATCGAAAGACAGTGAGGAAGTACAAAAAATTACAGATAAACTTAAAGAACTGGAATATGAAGGATATCAGTTTGAAGGCGCAGAGGGCACTGTAGAATTAGTTATGAGAAAAATAATAGGAAAATATAAACCTTTCTTTAAGCTTAATCATTTTAAAGTTATTTCTGAACAACCATCAAATGGAGAAGATTTTTCTTCTGCTGTAATGGTAAATGTAAATGTAGATGGCAGAGAAGAAATGAATGCATCAGAAGGAAAAGGACCTGTAGATGCATTAGATAAAGCACTTAGAAAGGCTCTTGAGGTATTTTATCCTCAATTAAATAATGTAAGGCTTGTTGATTACAAAGTTAGAGTATTAGATTCAGAAAGTGCAACTTCTGCAAAAGTTAGAGTTTTAATAGAATCTACAGATGGTATTGAAAACTGGAGTACTGTTGGAGTATCACGAGATATTATACAGGCCAGTTGGATAGCCTTAGTTGATTCTATAGAATATAAATTAATTAAAGATATTGAAAAAAAAGCAAAAACATATTTTTAGGGGAGATGATTTAATAATGGGAATGACTATGACACAAAAAATATTAGCAGCACATGCAGGGCTTGATAGTGTAAAAGCAGGACAATTAATTGAAGCAAAATTAGATTTGGTACTAGGAAATGATATTACAACACCAGTAGCAGTAACTGAATTTAAAAAATTTGGAGTGGATAAGGTATTTAATAAAAGCAAAATTGCAATAGTTCCAGATCACTTTACTCCAAATAAGGATATTAAAGCAGCAGAACAAGTTAAATATATTAGAGAATTTGCTAATGATAAAGAAATAGAAAATTTCTTTGAAGTTGGGGAAATGGGAATTGAACATTGCTTAATTCCTGAAAAGGGACTTGCAGTTGCAGGTGATGTTGTTATAGGAGCAGATTCACATACTTGTACTTATGGAGCATTAGGAGCATTTTCAACTGGAATAGGATCTACTGACATGGCAGCAGGTATGGCAACAGGACAATGTTGGTTCAAAGTTCCTTCAGCACTTAAGTTTGTACTTAAAGGAAAGCCAGCTAAATGGGTAAGTGGTAAAGACATTATACTACATATAATTGGTCTTATTGGAGTAGATGGTGCTTTATATAAATCAATGGAATTTGTTGGAGATGGATTAAATTATCTTTCTATGGATGATAGATTTACAATGGCTAATATGGCAATTGAAGCTGGTGGAAAAAATGGTATTTTCCCAGTTGATGAAAAGACAGAAGAATATTTAAAAGAACATGCACAAAGAGAATGGAAGAAGTATGAAGCAGATGAGGATGCTGAATATGATAAAGTTTATGAAATAGATTTAACTAAATTAAGACCTACAGTTTCATTCCCACATTTACCAGATAACACAAGAACAATTGATAATGTTGGTGATGTTAAAATAGATCAAGTTGTAATTGGATCTTGTACAAATGGTAGAATGTCTGATTTAAGAATTGCTAGAGATATAATAAAAGGTCACAAAGTTAAAAAGGGAGTAAGATGTATTGTATTCCCAGGAACTCAAAAAATATATCTTCAAGCTTTAGAAGAAGGAATAATCAAGGACTTAGTAGAAGCAGGGGCAGTAGTATCAACTCCAACTTGTGGACCATGTTTAGGTGGACATATGGGTATATTAGCAGCAGGAGAAAGAGCAGTTTCAACTACTAATAGAAACTTCGTAGGAAGAATGGGACATGTAGAATCAGAAGTGTATTTAGCAAGTCCAGCTGTAGCAGCTGCATCAGCATTAACAGGAAAAATAACAGATCCAGAATTAGTATAGGGGGAAAAAAGAATGAAAGTTACAGGAAAAGTTTTTAAATATGGAGATAACGTAGATACAGATGTAATAATTCCAGCAAGATACTTAAATACATCAGTTCATAAGGAATTAGCAGCACATTGTATGGAAGATATAGATAAAGATTTCGTTAAAAATGTAAAAAAAGGTGACTTTATAGTTGCAGAAAAGAATTTTGGATGTGGATCATCAAGAGAACACGCCCCAATAGCAATAAAAGCTGCAGGAGTAAGTTGTGTTATTGCTAAAACATTTGCAAGAATATTTTATAGAAATGCAATTAATATTGGATTACCAATATTAGAATGTGAGGAAGCTGTTGATGCTATTAATGCAGGAGATGAATTAGAAGTTGATTTCTCAACAGGATTAATTAAGAACTTAACCAAAAATGAAAGTTATAAGGGGGAAGCTTTCCCAGAATTTATGCAAAAAATAATCGATAATGATGGATTAATAGGATATATAAAGAATAATAATAAGTAATTGGGGGTAAAGAAATGAAATACAATATAGCAGTTATACCTGGAGATGGAATAGGACCAGAAGTTGTTGATGCAACAATAAAGGTATTAAATTTAGTTGGAGAAAAAACAGGAAATAGGTTTGATTATCAATATGTTATGGCAGGAGGATGTGCAATAGATAAATTTGGAACACCACTACCAGATGAAACATTAGAAATTTGCAGAAAAAGTGATGCAGTATTACTTGGTGCAGTAGGAGGACCTAAGTGGGATGATCCAGAGGCTAAAGTTAGACCAGAACAAGCTTTATTAGGATTAAGAGGTGGACTTGGACTATATTGTAACCTTAGACCAGCAGTATTATATGCACCATTAAAAGAAGCATCACCATTAAAAGAAAGTATTATTGGTGACGGAATAGATGTATTAGTTGTACGTGAATTAACTGGAGGAATTTACTTTGGAGAAAGAGGAAAGTGCGACGATAATGGAGTTCCAGCAGCATATGATACAGAAAAATATAATGAAAATGAAGTAAGAAGAATAGCTAAAATAGGATTCGAATCAGCAATGAAGAGAAATAAAAAGGTTACTTCAATAGATAAAGCAAACATATTAGAAAGTTCAAGATTATGGAGAAGAATTGTAGAAGAAGTTGCAAAAGATTATCCAGAAGTTGAATTAAATCATTTATATATTGATAATGCTACAATGCAAATGGTAAGAGATCCAAGACAATTTGATGTAATAATAACTTCAAATATGTTCGGTGACATATTATCAGATGAAGCTAGTATGGTAACAGGATCAATAGGAATGTTGCCTTCAGCATCATTAGGAGAAAATAGCTTTGGAATGTATGAGCCAATACATGGAAGTGCTCCTGATATAGCAGGAAAGGGTATAGCTAATCCATTAGCTACAATACTTTCAGGTGGAATGATGCTTAAGTATAGCTTTGGACTTGATGATGAAGCAGACTTGATTGAAAAAGCAGTTCTTTCAGTATTAGAAGATGGATATAGAACTGGGGATATAATGAGCGAAGGAATGAAACTTGTAGGTACTGATGAAATGACAAAATTAGTACTAAGTAAAATTGAAAAGGGGTTGTAAAAAATGAGAAGTGACGTAGTAAAAAAGGGGCCTACTAGGGCGCCTCATAGGTCACTATTCAAAGCAGCAGGTCTTACAGATGAAGAAATCGAAAGACCACTAATTGGAATAGTAACCTCACAAAATGATATTATTCCAGGACATATTAATTTAGATAAAATTGTGGAGGCTGTAAAAACAGGTGTTTCAATGTCAGGGGGAACTCCACTTGTTTTCCCAACTATTGGGGTATGTGATGGAATAGCCATGGGACATGAAGGAATGAGATATTCATTAGTAACAAGAGAACTTATTGCAGACTCTATAGAATGTATGGTTAAAGCTCATGGTTTTGATGCATTAGTTTTAATTCCAAACTGCGATAAAATAGTTCCAGGAATGATGATGGCAGCATTAAGATTAAATATTCCAGCAGTTTTAGTAAGTGGAGGACCTATGTTACCTGGTAAGTTCAGAAATACAGATGTTTCTTTAACTACAGTGTTTGAAGGTGTTGGAGCTTATGAAAATGGAACAATGCTTGAAGCAGATTTAAAAGAATTAGAAAACAAAGCATGTCCAACATGCGGTTCATGTTCAGGAATGTTTACTGCAAATTCAATGAATTGTTTAGCAGAAGTATTAGGATTGGCATTACCTGGTAATGGAACAATACCTGCAGTGTATTCTGAGAGAATAAGACTTGCAAAACATGCAGGAATGGCTGTAATGAATGTATTAGAAAAGGATATTAAACCAAGAGATATTGTAACTGTTGAAGCAATAGAAAATGCATTATCAGTTGAGATGGCATTAGGATGTTCATCAAATACAGTACTTCATCTTACAGCAATAGCAAATGAAGCAAAACTTCCAATTAATTTAGATATAATTAATGAAGTATCAGCAAGAGTGCCAAATCTTTGTCATTTAGCACCAGCGTCACAAACTCATATTATAGATTTATATTATGCAGGTGGAATTAGTGCAGTAATAAATGAATTATCAAAGAAAGATTTAATTCATTTAGATTGTATGACTGTTACAGGAAAGACACAAGGTGAAAACACTAAGGATACTAAAATAAAAGATTATAGTGTAGTAATGCCAATAGATAAACCTTATAGCAAAACAGGGGGAATAGCAATACTTAGAGGTAATTTAGCAGAAGATGGAGCAGTTGTTAAAAGATCCGCAGTTGCACCTGAAATGTTAAAACATGAAGGACCAGCAAGAGTATTTAATTCTGAAGAAGAATCTATAGAAGCAATATTAGGAAAGAAAATTAATCCAGGTGATGTTGTAGTAATTAGATACGAAGGACCAAAAGGTGGTCCAGGAATGAGAGAAATGCTTTCTCCAACATCAGCTATTGCAGGAATGGGACTTGATAAAGAAGTGGCATTAATTACAGATGGAAGATTTAGTGGAGCAACTAAAGGAGCATCTATAGGACATGTTTCACCAGAAGCAGCAGAAGGAGGAGTTATTGGATTAGTAGAAGAAGGAGATATAATCTCAATAGATATTAATTCAGGTAAACTGGAACTTAAAGTTTCTGATGAAGTTTTAGCAGAAAGAAGGAAAACATTTAAGCCTATAGAGCCAAAGGTTAAAGAAGGATATTTGGCTAGATATGCTAAACTTGTTAGTTCTGCAAGTACAGGTGCAGTATTTAAATAGTTCATCGAAGGGGGTGGGGCTTTATGGTATTGACAGGAGCAGAAATTTTAATAAGATCTTTAATTGATCAAGGCGTAGATACTATTTTTGGTTATCCAGGAGGAGCCGTATTAAATATATATGACGCTTTATATAAGCATAAAAATGAAATAAGACATGTGTTAACTTGTCATGAACAAAATGCAGCACATGCAGCAGATGGATATGCAAGGGCAACTGGAAAAGTAGGGGTGTGTTTAGCAACATCAGGACCAGGGGCAACAAATCTTGTTACAGGAATAGCTACTGCACATATGGACTCAATACCTATGGTGGCTATAACTGGTAATGTTAATATACCACTTTTAGGTAAGGATAGCTTTCAAGAAGTTGATATTACTGGAATTACAATGCCTATTACAAAACATAACTATATTGTTAAGGACGTGAATGATCTAGAAGATGTTATTAGAGAGGCTTTTTATATAGCGCAAGAAGGAAGACCAGGTCCGGTATTAATTGATATACCAAAGGATATAACTGCAAATAAAACAGAATATCATGAATATATTCCAAAGGAAGTTATAAAAAGTACAAAATATATTACAGATAAAGATGTAAATGAAGTTGTTAGATTAATTAATCAGTGTGAAAAACCATTTATTTATGCTGGTGGAGGAATTAAAGCATCAAAAGCTTGTACTTTATTAAAGAAGTTTGCAGAAAAAATAGGGGCACCTATTTCAACTACATTAATGGCAAGAGATTCTGTGGAAAATGATTATGAACTTTCTACAGGAATGATTGGAATGCATGGTACAAAAGCTTCTAATATCGCAGCTACAAAATGTGACTTATTAATTACAATAGGAGCAAGATTTTCAGATAGAGTTGTAAGCAGTGCAGAGCACATAAGAAATGCAAAAATTGTTCATATTGATGTAGATCCAGCAGAAATTAATAAAAATATAAAAGTTGATGCAAGTATTGTAGGTGACTGTGAAGCAGTTCTTGAAAGGTTAATTCCTTTAATAAATGAAAAAAGAAATGAAGAATGGTTAAGTAAAATTAATCAATTAAAAGAAAAAGACAACTTGAAAAAGAATGCAGAAGGGACTGCATTAACACCAGAATATTTATTTAAAAAGTTAAATGAATATAACAATGGAGATTTTATAATTTCAACAGAAGTTGGTCAACATCAAATGTGGGCAGCACAATATTTTGACTTTGTAAAATCAAGAACCTTTGTAACATCAGGTGGACTTGGTACAATGGGATTTGGACTTGGAGCGGCAATTGGTGCACAAATTGGGAAACCAAATTCTAGGGTAATAAATATTGCAGGTGATGGTAGTTTTGGAATGAATAATATTGAAATGGCTACAGCTGTATCATATAACATTCCTGTAATAATGATTATAATTAATAATAATGTTCTTGGTATGGTAAGGCAATGGCAAACATTATTCTATGAAGAAAGATACTCAGAAACAACACTTAATAGAAAAACAGACTTTGTGAAATTAGCTGAAGCCCATGGAGCAAAAGGATATAGGGTTACTGAAAGAGATCAATTTGATAGTGTATTAAAGGAAGCATTAAATATTAATGGACCTGTATTAATAGATTACATTATAGATTGTGATAAAAAGGTATTTCCAATGGTTGCTCCAGGAGCACCAATTAATCAGATAATATGTGAAGAAGATTATGAATAAATAAAGGATTTAAAGAATTCGCTTAGGCGAATTCTTTTTCTTTATATGGTAATGTTGATAATAAAAGTAATAGTGATGTATAATAGTAATTAAAGGTGGAGGTGAATAGATGGATATATTTATGGCAAGACAGGCAATCTATAACATTGATTATGAACCTGTTGCATATGAGCTTTTATACAGAAGCACAAATGAAAATAGATTTGATAGTTCAATAGATGGAGATACAGCTACTATGAAATTAATTTCAAATTGTGTGTCAATTGGATTTAAGGAGTTAATAAGAGAAAAAAAAGCATTTATAAATTTCACAGAAAATCTTATTATTAATGAATATCCCACTATTCTACCAAGTGAAAAAATAGTAATAGAAGTTTTAGAGGATGTTAATGCTTCAATAAAAACTATAAATTGTTTAAGGA
>JGI24712J26585_10003246_pt1 | contig 12893 bp, 10 predicted proteins | sample BioPla3DNA2_FD_26585 | JGI IMG/M metagenome (IMG submission 26585) | reverse complement strand
CGAAACTTAATGCAGAGAATATCCACTCAAGACCTATTTGGAAACCTATCCACATGCAGCCGTACTATCAGCATTGTGATTTCATTACGGCTCAACCCGATGGAAGTATGGGAGAGGAGCTGTTCAAAAGCGGATTGTGTTTGCCTAGTGATCTCAATATGAGTTTGGATGAGTGCTCAAAAGTAGTTGCTATCTTTGGGAGATAACGTCGTTTGTACAGGCGATTTGTGAAACCTTTGCTTGACAGACTATGTGCCATTATTGGAATAGTGGTTCTTTTTCCTGTTATGCTCACAGTTGCAATTATGGTTCGCATCAAAATTGGTTCTCCTATTCTGTTCATTCAGGAAAGACCAGGAAAGGATGAAGAGATTTTCAAGTTACTCAAATTCCGTACAATGAGTTATCAGACGGATGATAAGGGAGGATTATTAGATGATGAGCTAAGGCTGACGTCGTTCGGATCTTTTCTTAGATCGACATCTCTTGACGAACTTCCGGAACTTTTTAATATTCTCAACGGAACGATGAGCTTTGTCGGGCCAAGACCACTACTGGTGGAATATCTTCCAATCTACAAAGAAGAACAAAAAAGAAGGCATCTGGTAAAACCCGGTATCACCGGGTGGGCTCAAGTAAAAGGAAGGAATTTAATTCCATGGAATGAGCGTTTCGAACAGGACGTTTGGTACGTCGATAATTTGTCATTTCTGCTTGATTTAAAGATAGCTATTATGACAATTGGAGTGGTGTTCTCGAGAAAAGGTATTTCTAGTGAAACAAGTCAAACAATGGAATATTTTACGGGGAGTAATGATGATGGACCGTGCTGAGTTGAAAGAGATTGCAGTTATAGGAGCAGGAGGGTTCGGTCGAGAGGTAAGATGGTTGATTGAACGAATTAATCAGGTGAATCCGACATGGAGTTTTATTGGATTTTATGACGATGCTTTCGATGCCGATAATGTGGAGAATGAATGGATTATCGGTTCGGTTAGTGATTTAATTGATCGTAAAGAACCTTTGTCAGTGGTATGCGCAATTGCACTACCGGCAGTGAGAAAACGTATTGTCGATCAATTGTTAAATAATGATCATTTAACCTTCCCAGTGTTAAGAGACCCAGCTGCTATCTTCAGTGATTCGTGTGAGGTTGGCAATGGTTGCATTATTTGTGCAAATGCTATCGTGACTACGGATGTACAAATTGGGGGACATGTACATATTGATCGCAATTGCAATGTCGGTCATAATGCTGTAATCGGAGAGTTTACGACACTTTACCCTGCAGCGAATATCTCAGGGAATACATGTCTAGGTTCATGTTGTGAAATTGGAACTAATTCAGTTATTCTTCAGCGTTTGACGATTGCGAATCAGACGAGAGTTGGTGCAGGCGCAGTTGTTACTAAAGATATTGAGGAACCTAATTACACCTATGTAGGTGTCCCTGCGAGGAAGCTTGTTCCTAGATAATATATAATTACTATTTTGTTGCATACATATCATCAAAAATTGGTTATGGATGTATCATCAACACTTTCTCTAGAATAGAACTGCGAATTTTCGGATTAGACACACTTGAGCTAGGACTTGAGCAATGACTATGATGAAATATAATGAAGCCAAAATTGTATAGATGAGAGGTAGAATAATGAACATTCTATTTCTGACAATGGGAAGGTTTGAAAGCATTGAGGCGCATTCATTATATCCAGATTTGTTGAGATGCTTTCGTAATCACGGCCATGCTATATATGTGATTTCTCCTTATGAGAGAAGAACTGCAAAAAAAACAGAATTGATTCACGAAAAAGGGGCTTGTATTCTTCACGTTGAAACGGGTGACGTAACCGGTGCAAGTAGTCTTATAAGAAAGGGAATTGCTCAAATATTGATTGAATCAGTTTATATCAATGCAATTAAGCGATATTTCTCAGATGTACAATTCGATCTTGTGATATACTCCACTCCCCCTATTACATTTTGTAGGGTTGTGGAATTTATTAAGAAAAGAGATTGTGCAAAAACATATCTATTACTCAAAGATATTTTCCCTCAAAATGCGGTTGACCTTGGAATAATGACCAAGAATGGCATAAGGGGTTTAATATACAGATATTTCCGCTCTAAGGAGAAGAAGCTCTATTCATTGTCTGATTGCATAGGTTGTATGTCTGAAGCTAATATAAAATATGTTATTAATCATAATCCTGAAATTAATCCCACCAAGGTTGAGTTATGCCCTAATGCAGTAGAAGTTTCTGACAATAGTGTTGACGCTGAGATGAGGAATGAAATCAGAATCAAATATGGTATTCCATTAGATAAGATGGTTTTTATTTATGGTGGAAATTTCGGCAAACCTCAGGGTATACAATACGTGATTGAATGTTTGCGAAGAGTGAAGAATTTAAAGGAAGCATTTTTTCTTATTGTTGGAAATGGGAATGATTATAAAAAACTTGAAAACTTCGTAAAAGAGGAGCAACCTGATAATATAAAACTTTTAAACTTCCTTCCTAAGCAGGACTATGATGATATGGTTGGAGCTTGCGATGTAGGTATGATTTTTTTAGATCACAGGTTTACTATTCCAAATTTCCCAAGCAGGTTGCTTGCATATATGCAAGCAAAGTTGCCTGTATTAGCTTGTACCGACCCGAACACTGATATAGGGGAAGTGATTTCTGAAAGTGGATTTGGCTGGTGGTGCGAGAGCAATGATGCATCGAGATTCAGAAAATTGGTTGAAAGCATTATAAAGACTGATATTGAAGATATGGGCAATATTGCATATGAAGAATTGAAGCGCAGATATGATGTCCAAAAGTGTTATGAACAGATTATCCATCATTTTTGATAGGCTAAAGACAAAAAGCAGAGATGATTAATTTCTATTTGTTTTGTATTACTGGGTATTACACTGGATATTTGGGAGGACCATTATTTGATTGAAATAGCATTCGTGAAGATAACTATAGCAGTGTATTATCTTTGTAAGCGTCAAACCTAGCCGCGCCTTTTCCGACGGGTAATCATCGGGGATAATAGGATGGAATTGCGATGTTTTAGTATCTCTTAAGACGTCGTAAGAGGTCTTAGAACCTCTCAAAACCTGCAACCCGGAGTCGAACATGAGTACAAGTCTTGCCTGCATGCAAAGAAACGGAATCTTGAACGAATGATACGAGGACATATGCGAACGCAAAGCCCAAGGCATAACGGTAAATGAAACCGGAGAGGAATAATTCGAGAGAAAGGCTTTTAAAGGTTTCCTAGAAACCTTTGAAATAATACGGCAACCTGTAAAAATACGTGGATGCTATTGACTTTTTATAGGAGAACATAGATGAAGATATTGGTAGTTATGGCTGGTTTCTTCCCAGGGAAAAAATATGGCGGTCCTCCGGTTAGCATTGATAACTTTTGCACTCTAATGAGTGAACATGAGTGCTATATTGTCACACATGATCATGACCTTTTTGAAGAAAAAAAGTACACCGGAATTCACGAGCAATGGAACGATAGGGGAAATTGTAAGGTTTTATATGTTTCAGATGATGAATATAATAAAAATACATTTGAAAATGTTATCATTGAATTACATCCTGATATTATATATCTTCAAGGACTTTTTCAATCCTGTGTCCTCCCGTGTCTAAAACTCGCAAAGAAGTACAATATTTCAGTGTTGCTGGCTCCCAGAGGCGAATTATGTGCTGGAGCATTAAATATTAAAAAATTTAAAAAGATTCTTTATATATTTGTTGTAAGGGCGCTTGGTTTGACGAAAAATATTAATTGGCAATCAACAAGCAATAAGGAAACAGATGCTATCAAATTAATAATGAAGGCGGATACAAATCAGATTCATCGAATTGATAATATTCCTTCAATTCCTAAGAAAGATTATGGGAGAAGAGAGAAGATTGCTGGCAAAGCTCACTTTGTGTTTCTCTCGCGTATTCATCCTAAAAAAAATTTGTTATCTGCCATAAAGTATTTTCATTCAATTGATGGCATAGCTAAGTTGGATATTTATGGACCCATTGAAGATGAAGAGTATTGGAAGCAGTGTCAACAAGAAATATCAAATCTTCCAGAAAACATAAAGGTGGAATACAGAGGTCTTGTAAATCACGAGATGGTTCATGAAGTGTTTAGTATGTACGATGCTTTTTTATTTCCAACTCTTAGCGAAAACTATGGTCACGTAATTGCAGAAAGTTTGATTGTAGGAACACCAGTAATTATTAGCGATCAGACACCATGGAATGACGTTAACGAATTCGGGGCAGGATGGGCAATCAGCTTAGATAAAACAGGGTTGTTTGTAGATGCATTAAATAGCGTTATATTAGAATCAGATTCTGATGCCAAAAAAATCTCAGATTCGGTATTAGATTACATATATAAAAAAATGCAAATCGGCAAAGTAAGAAATCAAATTGAAGAAGTGCTATTACAGATAAAGGACAAATAAAATATGGGAAATAAGGCTGTTTTTGTTATCCATCCATTTCAGCAACATTCTTTTAAAACTGCTGAAGCCTTAAAAGAATGTGGTATACTTCGACGATACATTACTACTGCATACAATAAAAAAGGATCATGGACTAACAGATATCAATGGCTACTTTCTAAAGAGAACCAGGCAAGATCAGAGAAAAGAAAATCTATTGTTTTACAAGACGATGAAGTATTACAGTTTTGTGAGGTTAGATCATTATTTCTTTTGCTTCTTCAACGGGTTGATAAAAGTAGAAGGATATATAATTGGTATTTTCAACGTATTATTAAATTATTTAATACTAAAGTATTCAGGATAATCGAAAAAGAACGTCCAGATGCGATAATAGTATATGATACTTTATGTGCAGATTTAATAAAAAGAATTAAAGAAAATAACCTTGATATCAAGGTTATTGTTGACATGTCTGCACCTTATTATAACTATATGGAAAAAGAATTCATAAAAGATAGCAAGCGTTACCCACAATATTCCAAAGATATGTTGAATATGTTAGAGTCTTCCATTTATTCCTACCGCAGAGCCTATAGCGAGATAGAGATTAGCCTAGCAGATGCATTTCTGGTGGCTTCTAAATTTACAGAAAAGTCTTTAAAGGAAAGTGGAGTTAAAAGTCCTATCTACCAATGCCAATATGGTATTGATGATTTTATTAATTTGGATAGAAATTCACAAATAAATAAGCACAATACAAGATTGCCACTGAAAGTTATATATGTTGGAAGAGTAAATCAAGCAAAAGGTGCATACTTACTAATAGACGTTGCAAACTATTTTAATTCCAAAGAAGTAACATTTGATTTTTTCGGATCATATGATGAAACTACAGATGTGGTGAAAAATGCGCCGTTAAACTGCGTCTTTCATGGTCATGTTCCTCGTCAAACAATGCACAAGGCATATACAAACGCTGATTTACTTATTCTTCCTACTTTAGCCGATGGTTTTGGTTTTGTTATTCCTGAGGCGCTTTCATACGGTCTCCCGGTTGTGTGTTCTAGGAACGCTGGGGCATCACAGTTTATTAAAGAAGGTGAGAATGGATTTGTTTATGATGTTGGCAATAAAGAATATTTAGTTGAATTATTGAAGAATGTTGTAATAAAACCAAATTTGCTTGATCAGATGAGAGCAACGGCCGTTGATTCAGTTAATAACCTTACTTGGAGCAATTACAATCAACAGGTGAGGACAGCAATAAATGATATCTTTCAAATTAGCTAATAAAAAAATAGAGAATAACATCATATTACTAATATTTTTGAATATATATTTATTTCTTTATGCGATCGATGTGTATGGAATAAGCCTTCCATTTGACCCAGCTTTAGGAAGGACATTGATTTTCTATATTATTTTTGCGTATACAATTGGGAAGGTTATCTTTAGACCACAAATTAACATGCTGGAAATTGCCTTAATTCTATATTCGTTTATTGTTGTTGTTGGGCAATTCGTTAATGGACTTTTCACTTTTTCAAAGGCTGCAAACGATTTGTTCTTTCCATTGATTCTTTTTGCGTTTACAAGGTTTTTCTATGGAAATAACGAAAAAAAAATCCAAAAGGCGATAGTGTGTGAAAGTGCTTTTTTGATATTGTTTTTTTCATTATTTATATATGCATCATTTTCAATGAAATTGAGATATGGTATGTATCTTAATAGTAGTTACTACTGTGCTTTATTGTTGCCCTTTGTCTTGTGCATAAGTAAGACTTGGGTTAGAAACATATTAATATTGTTATGCCTAATTCCATCCGTGCTATCATTTAAAAGAGGTGCCTATCTATCGGTAATATTGGGTGTTATCATATATTTTATTGCAATTAGAAAGAGTGATGATTTTAAGTCAAATAAAAAGAAATATGTAATTTGGGGAATTGCAGCTGCCGCTGGAATAGCCATCGTTATGATTTATATGAATCAAAGGTTAAATATAAATATGATAGAAAGGTTGATGGCGGTTTCTGATGATGGCGGTGCTGGACGAATTGATTTAATAAAAGGCATGTTATCACTATTAAGTAATAACAGTGCAAAAGGGTTCATTATTGGGCATGGTAGCTTTACGTCTTCTAAATATCTAGGAAGTTCATCTCATAATGATTTCCTAGAAATGTTGTGGAGTTATGGTATTTTAGGTTTTATCTCATATCTCTTTATTCTGTTATTTCTCTTTAGAAAATGTAAGGAATTAAAGAAAAATAATGATGATTATTATGCTCCATGTTTAGTTGCAATTGTTCAGTTTATTGTTTGCTCGATGGTTAGCCAGCTTGTATTTGTTCCAACTTATGTAGCCTTTTTATTGGTATTTTTTTCAATGGTTAGTTTCATTCCCCAAAAACAATCCGGCAATAAGCAGACTGCTTACATTAGATGAGGAGGAATTTTATATGAAGGTAGGTATTATTACATTCCACAGAGCGGTTAATTACGGGGCAGTGCTTCAAGCATATGCGCTTTGCTCAACTATTAAGGAATTGGGACTTGACTGCGAGGTAATAGATTATCGTTGTGATTTTATTGAAGACTATTATGACTCTAAAAAATTAATTTATCCAAGAAATTGGAAACGATTAATTTCATATGTTATCTATAACGGGAATTTATTTCCAGATAAGGAGCGGTTTGCTTCATTCCTCAAAGAACATAATGTGCTCAGTGAAAAACCATATCATCAAAATGAACTTAATGAATTAGAGTCAAGTTATGATTGTTTCGTAGCTGGTTCTGATCAGGTTTGGAATTTTGCTACGGCAGGCTTTGACAAAACATATTTTCTTGACTTTGTTAGTGATAGTAAGAAAAAAAAGAGTTATGCGGCAAGCTTTGGATTTTCTGAAATTCCTGAGAATTTGAAAGAGAAGTATAGATATTTATTATCTTCATTCTCTGTTCTATCTGTTAGGGAACAAGCAGGGAAGCAAATCATCGAATCATTATTAGATAGAAATGTCAATGTTGATTTAGATCCGACATTACTTGTTTCTACATCAAACTGGAGAAAACTTTCTGAAGAATCAAATATAGATGTACAGGTTTCTGAAAGAGGGTATATTCTTGTTTATATGATAGGAGAAGATAAGAGGGTGCTTCAAATATCCAAGACCCTTGGAAACTTAAAGGATCTTGATATCATTTACATCACAGATCGCTGGAAAAATCGAAAAGAAGTAAAAAACATAAGAGGAGTGAAAGTGAACGATTGGATTCGCTTAATTGACAGAGCCGAATATGTAATTACAAATTCATTTCATGGAACAGCATTTTCTGTAATTATGAATAAAAAATTTGTTGTGGTGACTAATAAAGAAGGTCAGAAAAAATCATCGCGGATAGAAACACTTCTCAATGATATGAATTTGGTAGATAGATTTACATATAGCGAGAAAGAGGCTCTTTCTATTCTGAATCGAGAAGTAGATTATCTATCAGTCAACCGATTACTAGAAAAGAGAAAGATGCAAAGTATTGACAATTTAAGGCAAGGATTTGCAATTGAGGAATAGTTTTAGTGATAGCACAGTTAAAGACTGCAGCAAAAAAAATACTAGAGGCATTGCATATAACTTTTCGTGCGCCTGTCAAAGGAGTTTATAGAAAAAATGCAGGCGATTTTTTTGAGGATTTGGAAAAATCAAGAATCGAATATGTTATTCTTCGATGGTATGACCTGCTTCCCTTGGTAGAACCTGGCGAAGACTTTGACATTCTTGTTGCTAATTCTGATTGCAAAAAACTTACAAATAAATTAAAAATTGGCGATGTAAAAAATAAAGATTTTATCAAATGCGATGTGTATCCGGTTAATAATACTAAAGGTTTTTTGGCCTATTATCCGCCATTTTTAGCAGAACGATGCTTGGAACACCGGGTAAAAGATAAAAGCGGAGTTTGGATATTAGAGCCATTTACATATTTCTGTGCATTAACATATCATGTAGTCTTTCATAAGGGTTATTCCAGTGGACTTGATTCAAAGTACAGGAATAGTGTGATAGAAAAACCGGAACATGATTATTATACTATCTTAATCAATCTTGCAAAAAGTTCGAATATTGAAATTGAAGACTTTAGTATTGAAGGGTTGGAGACATTTTTAAAAAATCATGACTGGACTCCGCCGATGGATATTTATTTTAGACGATCACAAAAAAATGAATGGATAAAAGATAGGTTAACAGAAATAATACCCAGTACGTGGTATCGAAGAAGAGGATTAGTTTGTTTTGTGCTACGTGAATTGGGCGATAATAATACTTGGAACTCACGAATAGATAATTTATTGGTTGCTGCAGATGCGCGAATTATCAACAGAATCAAACTTACGCAAGAACAGAGAAGATATTTTGCGCAACATACCCGAGGCGGAGATTGGGGAAAGGGACCGACCAAGAAACCAGGAGGCTTGCCGTCTACAATAATAGTTGCAAGAAAAGATATGAATGGAACTGATTCGCTTCCGCATGGAGTTGTTGAATACCAGTGGGTGAAAGACATAAAAGACACAATTAGAGAGGATTATAATAAATCTGTTCCATATAATCAAAATAGTAATATTATTCACTCAACTGATAATGGAATAGAAGCATCGTATTATATTAGTGTTCTGGAAAAAGTAATAGGAGATAATTATGAAGAATTATTATAAAGCGCTATATTCTATTGCGGTGGATTACGAGAGCTTTCCAAAGAAAGTTGTCACGCGATTTGTCTCTAAATTTAGACAAAATACTAATATGGCAATATTGAATCAGCTGATTGAAAATCATAAGTATTCCGATGCAGTTAAATATATGGATGAAAAAAACATTAAAGAGATAGGTGAATATAAGCGCATATATGCGTATTGTATCCAAGCTGATGGATGGGACGGTGCTTCTTCAGAAATGCTTACTTATCTTGAGAATTCTTTTTCGGTAACAGCTGACGAGATTTGTGATTATTTATCAAAATCTATTATTTGCAGGCGTGAATATATTGAATATAGATATTTGGGTGGACTTGGAAATCTTGGCTTTTTTCTGATTCATGATGATATTGGAGAACCAACATATATTGTGAAAGTTCTTGACGCCTCACAGAAAAATAACGAGGTTCTTTTCTATAGATATGTTTTAAATGGCATGAATGAGATCAAGAGTTATATACCTAAATGCGAAGGGATTTTTGAATATAAAGACAAACTGATTTTGCTATGCACAAAATATGTGAAGCCGTGTAAGGTGGATTCAACATGTGATTTAAGTGCCATAGAAGTTGTAAGACTCATGGGAGAGATATCATCAAAATCAGCAAATCAATTATTTAAAAAATATAACATCAAAGTTTATGAAGGCAATTCGGAAATTAGCAATCTTCATCGTACAATAACCATTCATATGATGCTTGAGAAAGAACTATCTATCTTAAAGAGAAGATCTGGTTCTGAGGAACTGATTAGGTGCTTAGACGAAATTGGAACGCTCTTACTGAATAATAAACTGTATAAAAAGATTCAACCAGACGTACATTATGTCTTTTGCCACAATGATTTTCATCGGAAAAATATGTTTAAAAATGAGACGGAACAGATTACAGTTTTTGATTGGAATAATTATCGTATAGGACTTTATGGCTGGGATTTAGTATATTACTGGGGGAACTTTGAAACACCATATTGTGAAATCCAGAGAAAATTTATTGAGCGTCAGGATTGCATATTTAAGAACAAATCAGAAATGATTGTTTGGCAATTATTATTTGATTTTTGTCTAGTCTATGTTTGGGTTGATAGACTACATGGAAATTCAAGTGAGATATATATGAAAGAATATTTTTTACCTGCTATTAATGACATGAAGCAGATGATATCAAAATTAGCTTAGTTTGATAGGAAGGAAACAACAATATGGAGTCAAAAAAGAAAAAAAACTATAGAAGTATTACAGTTATGCTCATGGTTTTTCTTCTTTTGGGGAAATTTCTAGGTTTATTTAGAGATAGTTATATTGCGAGTGTATTTGGTTCAACAGCTACAACGGATGTATTCTTTTTGGTAAATAGTGCAATCATGCTGTTGTCCGGGTTGATTTCACAAGCCATCAATACGTGCGCAATCCCTATTCTTTCTGAAGTAGAAAATAAGGGAGGAAAAGAGGCAAAATTAAAATATATTAATAATTTGCTTCATTCTATTACATTTGGATCCTCCTTAATAGTAATAATAGTTTGTTTGTTTGTAACCCCTATTTCGAAACTTATAGCTCCGGGGTTTGATGCAGAACAATATGATTTGATGCATAAACTTGTCTATATTGGTGCTCCTTGTCTTGTTTTTTATGGTATTGTTGGTGTAAGAAGATCATTTCTTCAACATGAAGGATCCTTTCTGGAATCAGGTATTACTGATTTAGCCCTAAATTGCGTATATGTAATAGCGTTAGTATTTATTAATCAGAAATATGGTGTTTATGTATTAATGCTTTCGGCATTAGTTGCAGCGGTTTGCCAGGTGATCCTTCAGCGCATTTTTATGACAAAAAGTGAGTACCGGTATTTTTTCTATTTCAAACCAAAATCATCAGAAATGATGAAAACACTATCGATAATTTGGCCAGTTTTTTTTATTTCATGCATTAATGATATAAACAAACTTATTGATAAAGCTTTGGCATCAAATTTGACAGCTGGTGCGCTGTCAGCCCTAACCTATTCTAGTAAAATCAATACTCTTTTCCTTGGCATTTTTATCACATCAATTACTACAGTCATTTTTCCGTTGATGTCTAAAGCTGCCAATGCAAATGATAATTATAAAAGTTATAAAAGTCTCATTGTAAAAGGTGTTGATACAGTATTTGCAATCACACTTCCATGTGTTACTGCCTTGATTGCGGTTGGATATCTTATTGTTCAGATACTGTACCAAAGGGGATCTTTTAGCGTTTCTGATACAGTAATGGTGAATGATGCCTTGAGATATTATGCATTGGCGCTTCCAGGAATGTCGATTCGTTTGGTAACCGTAAAAGCATTTTATTCATTGCAAGATACAAAAACTCCAGTGATTAATGCTGCTATTACTGTTGCTCTAAATATTGTTTTGAATATAGTATTAATGAGACTAATGGGGCATGTTGGTCTTGCCTTAGCTACTGCGATTGCCTCAGATGCTTTAGCAATTCTATTACTGGTCAGCCTATATAAGAAAGTTAAAAGGTTCGATGTAAAACATCTATTAGTTACTTTTCTTAAAACACTAATTGCTTCATTATGTATGGGTATAATTATATATTCGGTATATCATTTTGTATTGTCGCAAATATGTGTATCGTTCTTTAAAAAGGTTCTGTGTCTTTGTTCCCTTGCATTAATTGGGGTCATTGTATACGTACTAATGGCAAAGGTCTTGAAGATAGATACAATAACAGATATAGTCAATAATTTTGTCGGAAAATTTAGGGAAAAATACAAACAGTAATAATTTCCATGTACCGTAATCGAGCACATACGAGCATGAGAGCCGAATGTCCGCAAGCGTCAAACCTACCGGTGGTTTTTCCCGCCGACAGGCTCGTTTCGGCATTTTAGCTGAGATTTTTGAAATAGCTCGGTGTCAATTCAGCAATTTTATCGGACTTACCCGCAGCAGGCACGCAGTTTAGCCGCCTCGTCGAGGGTGAAGACAAAGTACCTGTAAGGATCAACGCCGGTTTCTTTCGCGGTTTCGACAAGTGAATAGAGGATAGCGCTGGCGTTTGCTTCTCTGGGTGTATTAGCAAAAAGGAAGTTCTTCCGTCCAATGACGAAAGGCTTTCTTGAGTACTGTCAAGAGTACTGTCAAGTAATGTTCGCAACTTTGGACTCCTAGATGTAAGTCGTAGTTGTTGTTTCAGTGAAGGGGGGGTACCCCCGTTCTTCTGCCGGCAAGTTTGCGAATCGTTCTTCCAAAGCAAAAATCTGCCGAATATCATAGACCGGAAATCGCGCTCGCAGAAGACCAGCGGCGCGGCGTTTAAAGTCCACCCGCGCGGGCGGCAAAGGCCACCCAGGGCGGAGTACGAAGACCAGTTAGTGTTAAACCAACGGTTTTTCGAACTTAATGTTCTTGTTTTCTCATGGATTCTTTGCTTTCAACAACAATCTCAATCGCCTGTGCGATCAACCTGTCTGTGATCGCTTCTGCAGCCACTTGTATCGGCATTTGGGAAATCCATTCATCCGATCTGAACTGAGAAAGAACGATTGTTGAGTGTCTCGCTGTTCTTCGATCGAGGTCACGTAGACTGATGTTCGCAACTTGAAAATGGAATAGATAAAAGCCATTGGGGCTCCTATAGAATGTTAATAACGAAAAAGACATTTAGGAGGCACA
>JGI24712J26585_10003245_pt1 | contig 12894 bp, 11 predicted proteins | sample BioPla3DNA2_FD_26585 | JGI IMG/M metagenome (IMG submission 26585) | reverse complement strand
AAAACCATTAACTATCACCGAAAATCATAGAAATCAGTATTAAATGGCCTATTTTTAGCGTTTTAAGCACAAAAAAAGCCTTGATAATTGTATCAAACCTTACGTTTCAATATGTGTGCAATTTGGGAATAATATGCAAAGTAGTAAATACTACTTAATACATTAAAGGGTTGTTTAGCATTACTCAGAGAATGTGTAATGTTTTGAGCTTTTGCTTACTTTTCCTTTATAAATGGTTTCAAGAAGCTCCTCAACAATAACATCATTAGCTAGACCTTCAGCCACTACTTTCTTATTATTCAATACAACAACATTACAATTAAGATCCAATACCTGATTAGGATTATGGGTGGTAAATATGATGGTCTTTCCTTCACTTTGAAGTTCTTTGAATATCATTAATAGTTTGTTTTGGTTTCCAAAGTCCAATGCAGAAAGAGGTTCATCAAAGATGAAAATATCACTTTCTTGAACTAAAGCTCTGCAGATAAAAGCGAGTTGTCTTTCTCCACCACTTATTTTGGTTATAGATTTATTAAGTAAATGCTCAATGCCCATTTTAACAGCATATGATTCTGCTTTTTTATAATCTTTTTCAGATGGAGATTGCCCTAAATTTAAATAAGGGTTTCTACCAAATAGGATAAATTCCCTAACTGAGTAATCAATATTTATGGTTGTGCTTTGTGAAATATAAGCAACCTCACGAGCAAATTCTTTGTTTGTGTATTCGCCTATTTGCTTTTCTTTAATATAAATAAGGCCACTAGGCTTATTGAGTCCTACCAAGCAATCTAGAAGTGTGCTCTTGCCTCCACCATTAGCTCCAAGTATTGCATTTATTGTGTTTTCTTTAATATCTAATGAAAGATTCTCAAGAACATTTTTATCTTTTTCATATGCAAAAGTAAGGTTTTTTACTGAAATTACATTCATTATTCAATCTCCTTTCTTCTCTTAAAAATAGAGAATAAAAATAATGGAGTTCCAATAATACCAGTTATTACACTGAGAGGAATTTCATTTGGAGCAATGCTTCTCGCAAGCATATCACAAAGAACCATAAACACCGCTCCAAAAAGCATAGAAACAGGAACGACTTTTTTGTTATCACTTCCTATTAATAAACGAACCAGGTTTGGAATAACTAAGCCTATCCAACCAATAGTTCCACTAATTGATACAGAAACTGCAGTAAGAATCGTTGCTACTATTATTAATATAATAGTTGTGACATTATAATTGACTCCTAAAGCTTTTGATTCCTTTTTGCCAAGTGAAACAATATTCATTCTCCAGGAAAGAATAACTGCAATAATACATCCTACTAAAGTTACAGGAAAAGCAATCCAGAAGTCATTAATAGTTACTTTGGACAAATCTCCTAATAACCAGAATGTCATCTCAGCTAACTTCATTTCATTATCTGCTAGATACTTCATAAGGCCAACCAAAGAAGACATGAGTCCTCCAACAGCAAGGCCACAAAGAATGATGATTAAATTGGATTTGTTCTTAAATGCTTTAGAAATTAACAAAGTTAATAAAACTGTAATAAACCCAAACACAAATGCAAATAGACTCACTAAACCAGTAGAGAATCCAATTAGAATTCCCAAACACGCCCCAACGCTTGCTCCACTACTTACTCCAAGAATATCTGGAGAGACTAATTTGTTATTAAAAATGCTTTGATAAATGGTTCCGCTTATAGCTAGAGAACAACCAACACAAATAGCAACTAATGTCCTAGGAAGCCTCAAATTATTTAAAACCTTAAATGAAACATCTTCGATAGGTTGCCCAAATAGATATTTAAAAGTATCTCCAATTGAAACGCTATATCTTCCAATGCACATTGATAAAACAAATGAGATTAAAAGAGCAGCGGCTAAGGAAACTAAAATAATTATGAATTTGCGTTTTTCTTTCTTATAAGCATTATTCATGAATCATGTTTTCTCCAGTTTTAGATAATCCTTTTGACATATTTTCAACATCACTATCGCTTAGATCGTAATTGAAATACTTTTTAATTGTTGCCTTCATTTCCGAGCTTAAATCAAAGGTATAAGAAGGATTAAATAGATTAGCTGTATATTTGAGCATTAATGATGTCTCAGCCCCAACGTTTTCGATTCCTTGCATGCAAACAGGAATATGGTAAACACGATTATTCTTATTGCAATCAAGTGCAGACCAAACTTCGGACTTAGTTAATGAATCAAATAAGTTTGTTTGATAAGAGCCACCAATCATCATTGCATATGGATTTAAATTAATCATTTCTTCATCAGAGACTTTATGAACATTTAAAACTTCATACTTCTCAGTAGCTAATCTGACATTAGCGACATCATAGATTCTTGAAATCATAGAGTTTCCACCATCAGAATAATAAAGCCCTTTAGATTTTTCTCCGTTTACATAGTAAACAGCTTTTTCACTATTGGTTGTTCCAATCTTTTCTTTAATATCATTAATCGTTGCTTTTACTTCGCTTTTCCAGGCTTCAGCTTTATCTTTTGCTTCTGGGAAAATAGTACTTAAAATATCAGCTATTTCATAAACTTCATCATCAAAGGCACCAGTTGGAGAATATTGATGAACCGCCACTACTGGAAGACCTGCATTTTTAAATGATTGCGCATTTTCTGTGTCTTGGATAATGACTAAATCGATACCGTCATTAAGAAGCTCTTCAGCAGTCACACTATAAGAATAGGCTTTGAAATTAGCAGCTTGAGGATAAAGTTCGTTTACCCAAGTGTTATAAGTAAAGGATCTATATGTACCTGTGATTTTTTCTCCTAAGCCGAAAGCTATCATCAAATCAGAAGCGCTTTGAGAAATTGCTGCAACATGCTTTACATCCTTAGGAACTATAACTTCCGCTCCTTCCATATCAATAACTTTAATTGTTTCCTCTTTTGGTTGGCTTCCGCATCCAGAGAGCATCGCAGGTATGATACTTAATACTAATAATTTTGAAATTCTTTTCATGTTTTTATTCTCCAATCTTCATTTCAATAACACTTATAAACTTTGAGTATTCTTTGATTACTTTATGCTCACAATCATGTAAATCTATACCATTTACTAGGTTTTTATAATCTTCTCTCATTTCGACAAGAACTAATGCAATATCAGTTCTTTCGGTTTTGAAGTCACCAATTGTGAAGCCTGTGTCACAATGAATTTTTGCTATTTTTAAATTACTGCAATCAAACTTTCTAGGCCATTTATCCAAGAATTTTGAAGCACCAACATTCCATCTTATTTCTTCGTGATTAATTAGTTCACTAAACATCTCAAATGCTTTGGCATCAACTTTAATAAACCTTTCAAAAGCGTTGTCCATATTAGCAAGTCTGCTCTCAAGTTTATCTTCAGTTAATAGTCTGTTATCTAGAATTTTAAATGAGACTTCTACTAATCTCAAAACATAATAATTAAAGAAATTTTGTCCAAAGTAACTAATGTCGTTTAGGATTAATCTAAACGAGGCAATATTCTTTTTTGCAACAGCAGCAAGCTCTTTTAATGTTTCTACTGCAAATTCCAATGTGAAGACAAACTCAGTTTCATCATATTCAATTTTGTCTCCAATGAATGAACCATGAAACCAGCAGTTTCTCAATTTAACTATCTTGGAAATTAAGCCTTCACTAAATAATCCATTCTTTTCAAGCATTGACGATAAAGCTGGTGTTTTATTACTGCACCCTTTGTAATTGACAAGAGTTTTCTCTAAATCAAAGAAGACTAAAGTTAAACACTTTTTCAAAACATCATTTATATAAGCTTCATCGACACTAGAAATAGGCTCTGCGTTTTGAGTTAATGGTTTACCATTACCACAGATTTCATTTAGTTTCTTTTGCTGCTCAACCTGAAATCTAGACATTTCATCTGACTTTCCAATTTCAATAAAGAATTCTCCTCTAAAGAAGGAAGTACAGAATGGCCAAATCATGTATTTCTGAGCCATCATAGATAAGACAAGAATAGCACCGTAAATAGTTAATTTCTTTTCATCTTCTACAACAAATGAAGGGCCAATGTTATTTATCAAAAATTGTTTTAAATCATCATCAAGATAAATTGGTTTAGCTAAATATAAATGAGCATTTACTCCTCTGATATTTACAAAGAGAATAACAAATCTATTAAATTGTTCTATCGTAAGAGAAGCAAATCTTGGAAAGACGTATAATACTCTTCGGAATGCTTCGTCATCAATTTCTTCATTAAGGTTGATATCAAAGGCTACTTTGAAGTATCTTTCAATATCAGCACACAGCCCTATCATTGCGCTCTTAAGCTCAACAAGATTACTGTCAGCATAAGAATAAGCTTTATCTAATGTTTGATTTAATGAAATCTTTCTCATTTTTAGTTTCCTTTCTTGAGAGAAGGCAACATGGCAATTAATTTATTAATTGTTTCGTCTTCGGACTCAGTATTATCTGTATAAATTAAATTAGTATAATAACATCTCCATCCAATGTATAAATTACCCACATTATCAAGATGGCATTCGTTTTGTGGAACAGCTAAGGCTGCTAATGCTTCCTTGTTATACTCAATGCCGTATTTAAGAATTGTTTCAGCTTGAGTTTTATATTTCTTAATGTCGTTTAAGCAATAATCGAGACAAACATTTAATAAAGGATTTATACACACAATGTCTGGTTTTTTACCATCTTTTGGTTCGACACCCTTATTAATAAATTCAAATGGGTATTTTCTTTTGCCAAATAAAGATTTGAAAATTGCCTCATTATTAAGAACTGCTTCAATGAATACCTCATCGGTATATAAACAATCCATATCTCTATAAGAGAATCGCATTAAGTACTCAAATGGATCATAAACTTTGTTAAATAACTCTCCATCGTTTGAATCAATTACAAACTTTGCAATTTGAATAGGCAATGAGGAGAAAACCATTGAACAATTATCAGTTTGATACATTCTATCGTTCATAGGACATAACCTGAAGTTGTGTTTTTCAACCAAATGTCTCAACCCATTATATGATTTGTATTCAATCAAATAGTCGAGTAGGAAGCGATTGTATTCGTCTGAATTATTAAAAACATCACTTCCATCGCACGTGTACGACCTATCTAATTCATCATAGAGTTCAGGCTCATCCTTATAAGCGTAGTATCTAAATCCCTTTAAATACTCAATATCGTCTTTATTGATGGTTTCAAAATAAGGTTGATCATCAAGAAGCTTAGCTAATGAAACCCCGAATATTTTCTCTAAAGGAATAATATAATCATACTTTAGAGGCCTTTCTCCTTTTAACATCTTAGAGAAATTAGATTTTTCTTTGTTAGCAAACTCAATTGCTTTATCTTGCTTTAGACCTTGAACTTTAGCAATAGCAATTAATAAATCGGTATAATATGCCATTCCTTTTTGATCCATGTATCTATCAATGTTTTTTTGAAGTGTTGTTTCCATATCGTTTCCTCCATTCGCAAAAATATTATATCATGACAATTTCAAAAAAGTAGTCATTCGCGACAACTTTCGTAGTCATAGATTTTTAAACTCCAAAAACTACGTCTGTCAAAAATGACTACTTTTCAAATTAAGCTTTGCTTATTTTTTAGCGTATCTAGGTTTAGCCGGACAAAAGTAGATTTCACTAGACCCATCTACAAATTTGAATGTTATATTTCTTTCAGGAGTAATCTCTGCTCTATCAATAAGGAATCTAAATATAAATCTATCATATTCTTTTAGAGGCTCTTCCATTTTGGCAAGGAATAGCTTTGCTATGCGATACCTCTTCCATTCAGATTCTTCATCATACTTAATGAAGTTCTTCTCTGATATTTGGTCATTAAGCTTTTCAATCTGGCTGTTATATTTATCGATTGTTGATTGATATTGAGCAGGAGCCATTGCTTGAGCTTTTGCAAGATTAACAAATTCATTATGAGCAACAATTAGATTTGCTTTTTCTTGTGTTAGCTTAGCTATTTCTTTATCAAGTTTGCTTTGAGAATTATGTATTTTATCAAGCTCTTCATATCTTTCAAGAATCGCATCTTTCTTTTCAAACCAGCGTTTAAAGCATTCAAGAAAAGCTTCAATTACATATTCTTCTCTAACACTAACAGCTGGACATTTGAAACTAAGTTTCTCTCTGTTGTATTTTTCTTTCTTGCCATTGCACACATATCTTACTGTGCGATATTTTTCTTCAGTTGAGTGGAACACCTGAGGTCCAAATACATTTCCACATTCGCTGCAAAATAAGAGATTTGCAAAGAGATTTTGTCCGCTCTTAGAGAGATTGCTTTTTCTTCTTTCAAGTTCAATTTGGACTAGCTCCCATGTATCTTTATCAATAATAGCTGGGTGATTATTTTCAACATAATATTGAGGAACTTCTCCGTTGTTCTTTTTTAGCTTATGAGTTAGAAAGCTTTCAGTGTAGGTCTTTTGAAGAAGAGCATCACCTTTGTACTTTTCATTCTTAAGAATGTTAGTAATTCTAACCGTTTCCCATTTGCCTTTCTTTGTACAAGTTGGCACATTAGCATCATTTAGTCTTTGTGCTATTTCAAATTGTGTTAATCCATCATAAAGAAACCAATTATAAATGTTCTTAATTAGTTCAGCTTCTTCCGGTACTATTTCAGGTTTGCCATCTGCTCCTTTTCTATATCCAATAAATTGAGAATAGCTCCACCACACTTTACCATCAGCAAAGCTTTTTCTTTTACCCCAGGTGACGTTCTCAGAAATGGATCTAGATTCTTCTTGAGCTATTGAAGACATAATTGTAATAAGAAGCTCTCCTTTAGAGTCAAACGTATAGATATTTTCTTTTTCAAAATAGACCTCAACGTTATGCTCCTTGAGCTTTCTAATAGTTGTTAAGCTATCAACTGTGTTTCTTGCAAAACGAGAGATTGACTTTGTCAATATTAGGTCAATCTTTCCATCAAGAGCATCTTTTATCATCCTTTGGAAGCCTTCTCTTCTTTTAGTGTTTGTTCCAGAGATACCTTCATCAGTATAAATTTCAACTAGCTCCCATTCAGGATTAATGTTGATTAAGTTTGTGTAGTAATCTACTTGAGCAGTGAAAGAAGAGAATTGTTCATCTTGATCTGTACTGACTCTAGCATATCCTGCTACTCTTCTTTTCTTATTAGAGTTAAGTTCTAATTTGGTATGCTGGTCTAATGTTGCTTGAATAACTTTGACTGTTGCCATGGTGTTGTATTATCGCCTTTCTACGAGCTTTTTCTTTCATTTCCGCTGTCCAGCTTAGGGAGCGTGATTTATCTTGCCACGTGAGCGTTTTAACGCGGTTATCTAAGAAGTAGAAACCAAGCTCGTTATTGTTTCTAACTTCAATGTGATCAATCTTTTTAGAGAACACTTCTTCATCGAAATAATTCATTCTAAGGGCTTCCGCTATCTTTGATAGAAGTATCTCTTCTGGTATTTGCGTTGAAGCGCAATACTCTTTTCCTTTCATTGAATAGGTTCCACAAATCCAATATGCCTTATCTCTTGAAACCTTTCTCCTATAATGGGTACCACAATTAGCACAAACCAATTTGCCAGTTAGAGAACTTTTGTTATGAGGAGATACTCTATTTGTGAAGTCTCTTTTAGCTTCCATTAGTTGTTGAACGTGAAGGAAAGTACCAAGAGGAATAATCGCCTCATGTGTATCAAGAGCGTGATATTTAGGAAGTTCGCCCTTATTAATCATCTTTTTCTTATCGATGTGGTTATTCTTGTAGAAGCGTTGTAATAGCAAGTTGCCAGTGTAGAGATAATTAGTAAGGATTAACTTAATGCTTGAAGTATTGAATGGATGCCCTCTTTTGCTAACAAAGCCTTCTTTATTAAGCTCTTTAGCAATTGCTGGAGTGCCATTTCCTTTAAGGAACATATCGTAAATTCTTTTAACTATCACCGCCTCTTCTGGAATGATATGGAATACACCTTTATCTAATTTGTAACCAAGGACTGAGGTGTTCCAGGCCTTACCTTCTTCAAAGTTCTTTCTTATTCTCCATTTAAGGTTTTCAGAAGCACTTCTTGATTCTTCTTGAGCATAGCTAGCTAAGATAGTAATCATCAGTTCTCCTTCAGCACTTAAGGTATGGATGTTTTGCTCTTCAAAGTAGACATCAACACCATAGGTTTTAAGCTCTCTAATGGTTTCAAGAAGAGTTACTGTATTTCTTGCAAATCTTGAGATTGATTTAGTAATGATTAGGTTGATGCTTCCAGCTTTAGCTTTAGCTATCATTTCATCAAATCCTGGCCTATGTGCCTTAGTGCCTGAGATACCTTCATCCGAGAATATGCCAGCAAACTTATAATTGTCGTGAGCTTGAATATAGGTTTGATAATAGGAGACTTGAGAGGCCAATGAATGAAGCATCGCATCTTTACAAGTTGAGACTCTAACATAAGCTGCAACCTTCAAAAACTTTTTAGAATTGACCTCTTCGACCTTACCCTTATCGACTCTAGAAATGTATCTTTCCATAGGCTTTCCTCGTGATACATACACTCATAGTTTGCATATTATATCCACTACTTTTCTGTATATTTTCCATATCGATTTCCATACCTTGCTTTGCAATAGCAATCGTGACAGCAGTACTTTCTGGTGTCATCGCCATAGACTGTGAAGACCTTTCCGCAATAAGCACACGTTTTTGTGTAATAGGATTCTTTTCTTTTATGAACTTGATCCATGTGAGAGTTCCACCACGCTTGTCTACATTCAGCTGAGCAGAATCTAACTTTCTTTGTAGAGCTGAATGCTTTACCGCATTGAGGACATATCTTTTTGTTCTTTTCTCTTGAGTAAGTTCCGGATACGCTTCCAATTGGAAGATTAAGCATCTTTGCAATATTGAATAAGCTCACTCCTTCAGCATGGAGTTCCATTATTTTTTGTTTAGTTTGTTTTGAAATTTTAGCCATTGTTAGTACCTCCTTTTTATGTACTTTTCTGAAAATTCGGATTTCTAAAATTTTGGTCCCGCGTATTTTTGACGTCCCGGCTGCGGTACCCACGAACATCGTTTTGTTTCATACCGGGGGGGAGTATCATTGATACAACAATAAATATTTATATTTATCAACCGTGTTTGGTTAGGCTAGGTTAGGTTCAATTACATTCCTTTTCTATATTTATTTATTAAAAGGTTTGTGTGTATTAATGTAAGAGAGACTAACCACCCCTAACCTCACTTGAGAAATTCATCATCAATTTCATCTTGAAGTTTTATGCCTTTATAGAACTTTTTGTTGTGCCTATTAACGACTTTAAGATTTAGTTTTTCTAAAGAACCTTTAAACTCCGAGAGCGGCTGAACATATTCATTATTTGTTAACGCATACTTCTTATATGTTTCATAGAGCGTGCCAGCACCTTCTTCAGCGTTTGGATCAGATAGATCCGCTCTTTCATCTATAAAGCGTTTGAACCAGTCATTAGATTCTTTGTAAGAATCACTTGCTTCTTTAACTGCTTTTGGAGTCTCTAACTTGAAACGCTTTTCAATTACTTTCTTCGCTCCTTCAATAATCCACGTCAGTATGTATCCTCCTGACTCTTCGACTAAAACATCAGAATAATTGAGGATGTCTTCTTTACCTTGGAATTTATGAAGAAAGGGAATGATTTTGATTCTTCGCCAGGTGCCATCATCCCTAGAAAACAATTTTGGTAAATGGTTAATATAAAGAATTAATGTGTGACTTGGTGCGAAATNAAATTCGCTCTTGAACTTGTGCTCACCCTTAAGCATGTCGGTTGAACATAGCTTTTTAAGTGCGCCATCATCAAGTCTTGAGCCTTGCTCGTTTTCGCTTGCAATAATGATTCGTTTGCCTCTTAGCTCTGCTATTTCAAACTTCACGTTTCTTCTATTATTTACAAACAAATTGTCACTTGATAAGGTTCCACCATAGCTACCGAATACTTTTAGTATTGTATTCCAGAATGTCGACTTGCNATTTCCACCTTCGCCATGAGCGATGATGATACCTTCAACATAAACTTTGCCTACTGCAGCTAAGCCGCATATCTCTTGAACGTAATCAATTAATTCTTGGTCATTTGAGAAGATATCATTTAAGCATTTGAGAAACTTATCTTTGCCTTCCTCAGATGGTCCAACCAACGTCATCTTAGAAATATAATCTTTTGGATCATTTGGTCTTAATGACTCAATGCCTTCTTTTAGATTTATCGTTCCTTGAGGAGTTGCTATTAAAAATGGGTTTGCATCGAATTCCTTAATGTCTCTATAAATGTGTGGAATGATTTCTTTTAATAGAGCACTAATATAATTAGAGTTTCTTCTATTAAGTGCGAACTTCTCATATTCAAGAGCATCAAGGTATTCCCTATATGCCTTTTTCTCATCTTCAGTTAAGTGCTCCATTACTTTGTTTTTTCCATGAACACTAAGCTTATCGATAAGTTGAGAAGTCAATTTGCCTCTAGTTTCAGATACAAGCTTTCTACTATCTAAAAGTTGCTTGTCAGTAAACTCATGGGCTAGACCTCGTGCGAGAGCTTCTATTGATTGCCAGTATCCATCTTTGTAGACGAGATAATGAGTTGCATCGTTATATGCGATTTTATCTTTATAGAATTCAGCGAACTTTTGAGCTTGAGCAACATCTGTATAGTCACTTGGTTTATAAGCTCCAGCCTTAATGGCATTGAAGTCTTCAGGCTTTTTATAATCTGGATTAGTTAAGACCNTATTCTTATAGAATCTTTGAGCATTTTTATAGATTGTCTTTAGTTCAGCATCCTCTAAAGCAGGAACGCAGTCATTGCTTCTTTCATAGAACAATTGTTCAGCCTCAGTGCTGTCTCCATATCTAAATAATACTTTTGAAGCAAAAGCCAACATTGTTTTATTTCTTTGGCCTTCTGGAATTGCTCTATTGTTGTAATTAGCGAATTCTTCCTCTTCAAAGTATTCATCTAAAGTATTAATTCCTTTTGATACCACTACTTCAGGATGTTCACTTCCAAAGAAGAATCTTCCAGCATCAAGTGCATTCTTATCAAAATAAGGGAAACAAGCATTAACTCTTTTCTTGAGTTCTGAATAATACTTTTTGTCCATTACCTTTCTTATAAGAAAGAGAGAATGGAATCTAGGCCTTGGTGCCTTATCTCCTTTTTGTTTCATGTGATTCCTAGACATATGGAAGACAATAAATACTCCAGGGAAGAAATTCATAACATCTTGAGGAGTTATCCATGAGTTTGGATCTTCGCTATGATCATTGTCACAATCAAGAGCCAAACAATCAGAACTAATAAATGAATCGTTGCTTCTCTTATTGTCTTTGTAAGTAGCAGTCACATAGTCTTTTGAGAATATTTGTTCCAGTTCTTCAGCTTTTGTGGTTGTACCTATTTCTCTTAAATAGGGATATGAAGTGTTTTTAGCCTCTTCTCGGCTTCTTGATAAATAGATTTGCATAATTTATCGATTTTCCTTTCTAGAACCCTATAACGTTTGGTTCTTTGCATCAGTTACTGCTCAATTAGGACGATTTTGTCCGCTACAATCTTCAACACCCGCAGTAGTTACTGCTTAAATAGGAGCGGTTTGTCTGGAAATTTTTGTTTACTTCCTAATGGTTACTTCTGCAAAAATTGAGATTTGTCCCAAAATTTTTTTGACTTCTTGCAATACCAATAGGAACAAAGTGAGCCATTTCGTCTCACTACCAATAGGAAAAAAGTGAGCCCAAATCGACCCACTCAAATAAAGTTCTATAAGAAAAAATCTTTCGCGCGCGTAAAGAAAAAAATTAAAAAATTTAAAATTTAAATGCCAAAAAGCCAACAGGTGCGTAAAAAAGAAATCAAAATTTTTCTAAAAGTATCGCGCACGCATAAGATACAAAAAATAGGGAAATTAGCGTATTNAGAAAAAAGAGCCTCATTTCTGAGACTCAATTATGCTTTCTTTGTAAACTTGCATTCAGGCCAACCACTGCATCCAAGAAACACACCCTCATAATCAGTTTTGCTTCTTCTAACAACTAGTGGCTTGCCACATAAAGGGCATGTGCCATTATCAACTTTGTTCTTCAAATAATCTTTGAACGAATCTAAATCATTATATATTGTATCGTTTTCCCAAACATAGAATTCAATACCACCATTGCAGTAATCCGATTCAATTAAATATTTTCTGTTTGCTGGAGTATTTTCACACCAACTATACTGAGAATCTGTAAATTTCATTACAATTCCGTATTTTCTCCATTTAGGAAAACAGCTGTAATTTGTCATTATTCTTCTCTCTTTTCTTTGCGAATAATCATCAAAACAATAACTAATCCAATCAGCATACCAATGCCAATAGGGACTAATATCTTTGCTACCAAAGACCAACCAAGAACCCAAGCCTTAAAAGCTACCAAACCTTTATAAACTGCGTAAGCACCAAGCAACAATAAAATAAATACCAGAGCGTATGCATCTTTTCCGTTTTGCTTTCCACTAAGAATTCCTAATGAGAAAAGCACTCCTACTATTGCATATGCAATAAATCCAATTACTAATAAAACAACATCCCATATCTTTCCATCAATGAATGAGATACCAGTAATAGTTAAACTCGATATTAAAAGGGTTAAGAAAGCTATGTATTTTTTCATGAATTGATACCATTTTCTTGTACTTTATGTTCTTTGTAGTTATTATATCATTTGTTGATTCATTAACCTATATTGAATAGGTGAATAAGCACCTAGAGTTAATTTTATTCTATCGTGATTATACCAATAGATATACTCATCAATTGTTCTAATTAAATCAGATAAAGATTTAACCTTTAGTGTTTT
>JGI24712J26585_10003244_pt1 | contig 12894 bp, 12 predicted proteins | sample BioPla3DNA2_FD_26585 | JGI IMG/M metagenome (IMG submission 26585) | reverse complement strand
CCTCACCAGCGTTATGCTGCACGGCACACAGCAGGATAACATGAAGTATGTGCTCGATTTGGTGGACAGGCTGGATGATACCCGGAATTTTATACTCGCACCGGGATGTGATATGCCCTACGCCGTTCCTGTGGAAAACGGTATTGCGGTATCCCAAGCAGTCCTCCAGCCCGAAGTCACGCGCGAGATGCTGCGCAACTACGTTGCAGTACAAGACGATATCCATGTAGATCTGCCCGATTATGGCAACCTTGAAAGGCCGCTTGTAGAGGTATTTACTCTCGACAGCGCGACCTGTGCCGCTTGCACATACATGATGGGGGCGGCCACCGTCGCAAAAGAGGTATTCGGTCCTGCTATCGATGTGGTGGAATACAAATACACCTTGAAGGAAAACATTGCGCGCTGCAAGGCCATGGGGGTCAAAAACCTCCCCAGTATCTATATCAACGGGAAACTGCGTTTTTCTTCCATTATTCCTAGCAAAGATGAACTCTTGGGCGTGATAAGGGCTGCTCTTTAACATGGGAACGCCATGCGAACTGGTGCTGATAACCGGTTTCTTAGGGGTGGGCAAAACCACGCTCATGCGCGGACTTCTGGGCTTGAGCGCTGGCAAGCGCGTCCACTTGATCGTGAACGAATTTGGCAAGGTGGGCGTGGACGGTGCCTTGCTTCATGGTCTTGGCGCCAGCATAGACGAGATCGTCAACGGTTCGATCTTCTGCGCCTGCCGTCTGGACCAGTTTGAGACCGCGTTAGACACGGTGCAGACAGCATTACCCGAAATGGTGTTTGTGGAGGCCTCGGGCCTTTCGGACCCCACCGCAATCCGCACATTACTGGAACAGGGATCGCGCTACCCTGGTATCCGTTACAAAGGTTGCATCGTCCTGGCTGATGCGACGCGGCTGCATCGGGTGATCGACACCGCCCGTGTCTGCCACAAGCAATTCTCCGTTGCGGATCTGATCATACTGACAAAAACGGATATCGCAACCCAGGAGGATACAGCGGCGGCAGAAGCGCTGCTTAATGAGCGGTATCCCGGAGTCCCCATCATCCGCTCCGTTCAAGGATACGTACCAAAGAATGTACTGGAAGATTTGTCAACTGATCATCCCCCCATGCCTGTGGACCATAGGCGTGACCTGACCCTGCAGAAGCGCTGCGTCACCATATCCCCCAACATGACCGTAGAACAGTTGCGCGGTTTTCTGCGCCTGATCGTGGAGGACACGCACCGTGTAAAGGGTCTGGTTCGCTTGGATGTTGGAACATTTCACGTGGATTGTGTTGGTGCATACGTCAACGTGATCCCGATTGAGAACGAACAAGAAGATAATCGCTTGGTAATACTTTCCGGCGAAGGCATGCCGCTTCGCAAGAGCATGAAGGAGGCTCTTGCTTGGTATGGCGATTGGGTCACGGATGCGGAATAGTGCTCGCTTGCAGAGCAGACATAAGAATGGAGTATATCGACAAATGACGCAAAAAGTAGTTGACTTGGCACTATCGTGCGGCGCATCAAATGCGGCTGGCATCCCAGCAGAAAGAATTGTGCTGGATGCAGTTTTCCGGGATATCTGCCAAAGCAACGCATGCGGCAATTACGGCAAATGCTACATGTGCCCGCCCGATGTGGGCGACATCCATTCTATGATGGAAAAAGTGCAAACATTCCACAGTGCCGTCCTGTATCAAACCATCCATCCTTGCCGGGGCCAGTGGACGCGCCTGGCAGCGCCGTGCCCCACCGGATGCTGCGGGAAGGCGCGCGTATCTGCACCTGCGCCCGTGACATTCTGGAGGACATGGGTTACCACACTCAGGCGGCGCCCGAACAGACAGAAATCCCCCTGCCTGATTTGACAAACGATCAGCGCAGGTTATATGATGCGCTTTGTCATGAGCAAAGTTCTTTTCATCAACTCATGCAGGCGCTGGATGTTCCGGCGCAGCAGCTCAACGTCTTGCTCACAACGCTTGAAATGGACGGCTTGATTCAAGCCCTGCCCGGGAAGATGTTCCGGGCTGTCAAGCGATAAAACATTGGAGGATCCCTTTGCAAACAAAGAAACATAAACTGGTCATCGTCGAATCCCCTGCCAAGGCCAAAACCGTCGCCCGTTTTCTGGGCAGGGACTATAAGGTGGAAGCGTCCCAGGGCCATGTGCGCGACCTGCCCAAATCCCAGTTTGGCATTGATGTGGACAATGACTATGCCATGAAGTACATCACCATCCATGGCCGTGGGGACATCCTGGCCAAACTGCGCAAGCAGGCGGCCGGCGCCAGCCAGGTCTACCTTGCGACCGACCCTGACCGCGAGGGGGAGGCCATCTCCTGGCACCTGGCCCAGGCGCTGAAGCTGGACACCAGCAAGCCTTTGCGGGTGGAGTTTCAGGAGATCACCAAAAACGCCGTCAAGGACGCCATCAAGAACGCGCGCACCATTGACATGGACCGGGTGGACGCCCAGCAGGCCAGGCGCGCCCTGGACCGCGTGGTGGGCTACAAGATCAGCCCGCTGCTATGGGCCAAGATCAAGAAGGGCCTGTCGGCGGGGCGCGTGCAGTCGGTGGCCGTCAAGCTGATTGTGGACCGGGAGGACGAGATTGACGCCTTCATCCCCGAGGAATACTGGGAGTTGAACGCGGACTTTATCCTGCCCAACGCCAAGGGCAAGAAAGCCGCGCTGCAGGCCAAGCTCAGCAAGCTCAAGGGCAAGAAGACCGACATCACCAATGAGAAGGCGGCCCTCAAAGCAAAGGAACTGATCGAAAAAGGCAGCTTCAAGGTGGCTTCCGTCAAGCGCAGCCAGCGCAAGAAATCACCCGCGCCGCCCTTTACCACCTCCACCCTGCAGCAGGACGCCAGCAGGAAACTGAACTTTACCTCTTCCCGCACCATGCAGGTGGTGCAGGGGCTGTATGAGGGCGTGGAGCTGGGCAGGGTAGGCAGCCAGGGTTTGGTCACCTATATCCGTACCGACTCCGTGCGCGTCAGCGCCGAGGCCACCACCGCGGTGCGCCTGGAGATTGAAAAGCTCTACGGCAAGGACTACCTGCCCAAGGCTGTGAGGGAGTATAAGACTTCCAGCCGCGCCCAGGACGCCCATGAGGCCATCCGCCCAACCGATGTCACCAGGACGCCGGATAGCATCAAGCAATACTTAAGCAAGGAACAGCTGCAGGTCTACCGCCTGATTTACAACCGCTTTGTGGCCAGCCAGATGCAGGACGCCCAGTACCAGACCTTCAACGCGGAGCTGGTTGCAGACGGCGTCACCCTGCGTTATTACGCGGAGCACAAGTCCTTCGCCGGCTTCACCGCCTTGTATGAAGAAGGCCAGGATGACAACGGGGACAAGGTGCAGGCGACCATGCCGGACTTCAAGGAAGGCGACGCGGTCAACATCGTGGATGTGCAAGCGGAGCAGCACTTTACCCAGCCGCCCGCGCGCTACACCGAAGCCTCCCTCATCAAAGCGCTGGAGGACAAGGGCATCGGCCGTCCCTCCACCTACGCGCCCACCATCGGCACCGTGCTGGACTCTCCCTGAATCTGATCATAGATTGGTAGCCGGCACGCATTCGTGGCTTGTATCGCTTCAACCGCAAGAACATATCCCCCAAGGTAGGGCTAAGACCAATGAGCAGCCACTATGTTGGATGAAAACCAACTGAGCGGGTACAAAACCATTGCAGGATTTGTCTCTATAAGCAAACCGGCAATAGACTTTTACGTCAGTTGAGTTCCATTTATCTCTTCATACAATGCCAGAATGTTCTCCATGGGTGTGTCATTCTGAATCAGGTTAGAGGGGCTGACAATGAGTCCGCCTTCTCTGCCGCAGTAATCGATGATTTTTCTAACTTCGCGATGAACATCTTCAACAGTCCCAAAGGGAAGTAATTTTTGTATCGAGATGGTACCATGCATAGTAATACGACTGCCATACCTATCTTTTACAGAAAAGACATCCATGCATTCTGGTTGAATGGGATTGATGATCTCAAACCCTGTTTCAATCAACTCCTCCATGGCTAGATCCAGACAGCCATCGCTGTGAAAGAACATTAGAATGTTGGGGTTTTCTCCGCGAAACGCCTGAATAAGATCGGCAAGGACAGGCTTCATTGTTTTTCTCCACACATCTAGAGAGAACATTAGAGATGACTGGGAAGCGATATCGCCAACGATGCCGAGAATATCCACCCCCGCTCGGATTAGTCGCAATCCCATTTCTTTATAATATACTGCGATTCGTTGCATCAAGTCCAGAGCAAATCCCGGATCCAGAAGCATATCGCATAGCATGTTTTCCATTCCTCGCATTTGCCATGCGAGTTTGTAGGGATTCGATATACTTCCACGGATCGCGTACTCACCTTTTGCCCTAATTCCTTGCACGCGTGAGGTTACTGCGTTCTGGGATTCGATCACATCCAAAGAAGGCCAGTTGTACTTATCCAGATCCTCAATACCCTCCGAACGTGTAAAAGGCCCGTCGATCCATTCAGTATACAACCCATCGGCCCCATTGCGCATCTTCACTCCCCAATTGTCCTCAAATATTCCCTTTTCATGAAAAATGAAGCGTCCACCGGTTAACTCCACTGCATCGCCAAGCACACCGTTTGTTGCTTGTTCAAATGCCGGATCAATGATTCGGATACTGGCCGTTCTAAGATCACAACCGATGCGTTTCAGCATAGATTCAACATCCGAAACTCCAAGGAAATCCATGAACTTCCTCATCACATCATCGCGGAACCATACATCCGCAGGAACTCTGTCCGGCTGCCGGTGTCTACATGCTGTAAGAACTCGCTCACGTGAAGTCATTTTTACCTCCTAATTTTCGCAGAATTCTTGATTAGTCCGCAATACAAGCTAATTTGTCTTAAAACAATCACCCAAGACTTGCCACATATTCCCAAATTGTTCATCACACTCCATATTTGTAGTTCTTTTCTGTCAGAAACGTAATCGTATTTCGAAACATATCGTTTTCAGTGGTAGAGTGTTAACATAGTTGACACAAGCCTCTAAAGACGTATGGTTGCGTCAGGTCAAACATACCAACTGATTGCATCAAGTCAAGTTCGGCGACTTGCTTGAGAGAGGCATCCTGTACTCCAGTTGCTTCCTCAATGAGTGATATTCGTCTTCAGTGTTGCAGTGTAACGCTACATGCTTCAGAGTTTCACTTCTGTTGGAAGAATAGGAATTATCGTCCGCCGCAATCGTTCAGCTTGCGCTGCCATCTGCCGGATGAGTAGTACCCCTGCGCGAAAACGGCGGCTACAATCCAACCGGAGGGCATGCTCAGCCAAACTCCGGAAACGCCCATTCGCGCCGACAGGATATACGCCAGCGGCACCCGGAGCACCCACATCGCGGTGATCGTGGAAATCAGAAGGATGAGGGTATCCCCCGCGCCGACAGCCACGCCCTGGATGACTTCTTGCCAGGCATAGACTACATAAAACAGGCAGACAGTCCTAAGATACTCCGCACCCATGGCGATGATCTGCTCGTCGGACGTAAACACGCGCATGCCGGCGGGCGCGAAGATGTAGACCGACACAGTAATCATGGCAGCAAACACCATCCCGATCAGCATACTGACCAGCATGCCTTTTCTCACGCGTTCCGTTTTTCCAGCGCCGATGTTTTGCGCCGCGAAAGCCGCAAGGCTCATCTGCAGACTGATGAGCGGTGCCTGAAGGAGAGCGTCCACACGGCTGGCAACTGAAAAAGCCGCCGTTGCGGCTGCGCCGAATGAGTTAACAACGCTTGTCAGAAGCGAAATGCCCCCCCAGTATGCGGTACCCTTGACCCCCGAGGGGATACCGATCTTGAGGCACGCCTTCAGCAGTTTCGGATCAACCCGAAGTTTCCGGGCGGGTTCAAAGTACGCGCTGTATCCGCGGCGGAGATAGACAGATGCCAGCTTGAGCGCGACAACTTGGGACAGCATCGTTGCCCAGGCTGTGCCTTCCACCCCCAGGTGAAAAACCTCCACAGTCAGCAGATCCAACCCGACATTAAGCACTGTTGACAACGCCAGCATGAGCAACGGGACCTTTGCGTTGCCAAATCCTCTGAACACGGCCGCGAACACGTTATAGCCCAGCATGGGATACACGCCAAGGAACATCGCCCGCAAATACGCTGCTGCGTCATCAAGTATTTCGGGCGGCGTACGAAATAGGGTCAGAAGCTCCCGCGACAGCAAGACACCGGGAATGGTCACAGCAATGGCCAACAACGAGAAGAAAAGCCGGCATGTGCTGACCACCTGACGCACTTTTGTTGTATCTCCCGAGCCAACAAAGCGCGCCGTAAGCACCGAAACGCCCAGTGTGATCCCCACCGCGATGGAGATCGACAGGCGCACAATGGGCTGGGACGCGCCGATCGCTGCAAGAGCCGAGGGGCCGATAAGGCGTCCCACGATCACCGAATCAGTGATAGCATACAATTGCTGGAGGATGTTGCCAAAGAAGAGCGGTATCGCGAAACGAAGGAGGTTTTTCCATATGGCACCGCCGACAAAAGCCGCGGTATTGCTCTGCGCGCCAGCTTTCCCGGCAACTTCCGGCATGTGAGTGTCCTTTTCTCTTTCGTGAAAATTTGGCAGGAATTACCCCTTGATACCCGTCATGGCGATACCTTCCATGATATGCTGTCTGAACAGCAGGAACAAGATCATGGCCGGTACCATGGACACTGCGCAGCCGGACATCATCACGCCATAGTCAATGAAGTACTCGTCCTGCAAAAGCGTGAGCCCGATTTCCAGCACGAACATCTCTTTTTTGGTGGCAACCAACAGCGGCCAGAAGTAACTGCTCCATTCCGTCAGGAACAGAAGAATGGATAGCACAGCGATCGAGGAAGTGCTCAGCGGCGCGATGATCTTCCAGAATATCCTGAAGTTGCCGGCGCCGTCAATGCGCGCGGCTTCAATCAGAGAATCGGGCAATTGCTCGATATTTTGGCGCATAAAGAATATGCCAAAGCTAGAAATGATGCTGGGAAAGATGAGCCCCCAATACGTGTTGATGGCCTTGAGTTTGCGTACCGTCAGGTAAAGCGGTACCACCGTGGCCTCAAACGGGATCATGATGGTCATGAGAATCAGATAAAACAGCAGGTTTTTGAAGGGAAAGTGAAATTTGGCGAACACAAACCCGGCCAGTGCCGATCCGGTCACCGCAATAACGGTCACGGAGCAGGAAACAATAACACTATTGAGGAAATAGCGGAGAAAGAACGCGTCATTGAATATCTTCGAGTAATTGCCGGCGAACAGGTCCTTGGGAAACACGGTGGGCGGTACCATGTTGATTTCTGCAGAGGATTTCAGGCTCGTCATCAGCATCCAGAACAGCGGAAACAGCGTGAACGCCACCAAGACAAAGAAGACGAAAAGCAGCATATAGTCTGCCACTCGGAAGGATTTCAGTTTTCCCGTCGTGGTCGTCATTTCATTCTCTCTCCTTTCCGATCTGCATCTGGATAATGGTCAGCACGAAAACAATCAGCAGCAGCACCGTGGAGGCCGCGGAAGCGCGTCCCATGGATTGGAAGGAAAAGCCTTGCTGGTATATGTAATAGACCACGGTTTTGAGGATATTGCCCGACGATTGGCTGCCACTTGTCATAACGGTGGACTGCGTAAACACTTTGATAAACTTGATGAGCGATACAACCAGCACGAACAGCGTAATGGGCTTTAGCTGGGGAAGCGTGATATACTGAAGGTTCTGGCGCCTGTTGGCACCATCGACAGAAGCTGACTCATAAAGTTCTCTGGGAATGGCCTTGAGACCAACATAAAAAATCATCATGTTGTAGCCCATTTCTTTCCAGGCACCGACAATAATAACGGGCCACCTGACGATGCTTTCGTTATTGATCCAGTCAACGGGGCGGCCACCAAGGGCGCTGATGACGTAGTTGATGATGCCAATATTGTAGTCGAACAGCATTTTCCACATCAGCGTGGAGGGCACCATCGACACGATCACCGGGACAAAGAGCAACGCCTGCCAGAATCTCATGCCCCTCAGCGGATAGTCGTTGACGACCATGGCGAGGTAGAAACCGCACACCACGCTGAAAAACATGGTCAGCAGCGCAATGAAGGCAGTATTTTCAAGGGCGTCCGCAAACGCCGGGTCCGCCAAAACATATTGATAGTTCTCTAAACCGATGAAGGCAGCCCCCGGGCGTATCATGCTGCGCTTCTGGAAACTCGTCAAAAATGTATCAAATATGGGGATGAAGCGGATGATGATAAACAGCGCAAGTACGGGTACCAACGCGCTGGCAACGAAGAGGTAGTCGTGGCGTTTTTGTTTACTGCGGCGCAGCTGCATTGTCTTCTCCCTCGCCAGCCTTGTTTTGGCGGGCTATTCCGAATTTCTTAAGGGAGGCCGTCCGATGCGGCCGACGGCCTCCCTTGAGTTGGTGTACTTTATTCGCCGTATTCGTCAAAGTCCTTGTATGTATCATCGACCATTTTGGCGAGTGCCTCGATCTCCGCTTTAATGCCTTCCGGATTGTCAAGCAGTTCGGATTTCTGCAGAATGTTGGGCAGTGCTTCGCCAATCTTCACCTGGATAGTATCATAGGCATTTTGCACTGGCACGGTGTAAACCTTCATGTCTTCAGGGAACACAAAGGAGGGTTGCAGACGGGGATCCAGGCCNGCCGTCGGGTCGACATCGGCATAGGGGTTGTAGCCTGCGCGCAGGCTCGCCTGAACGGACTGCATCTCGCGGCTGGATGCCAACGCGATGAATTCCCTTGCAAGATCTTTGTTCGCGCTGTCCACCGGAACATACAGGTTCAGGGTGATGAGGAAGGTTGCGCGCTGCACCGCACCAATGGGCATCGGGCCGCTGGTCCAATTGATGGTGGGACCATTGGTGATAATGGACGTCGAGGAGCTGGGTTCACGCATATTTATAGCAGTTTTCCCGGCGGCAAAGGCAGCTGTATCTTTCATGCTGGAGAAATCGTCCACTTGATATTTATATAGCAGATCGATGTACAGTTTGAGTGCGTTATAACCGCCTTCATTGTTGAATCCGGCGTGATATTTGCCGGGCTGTGTTTTGCTTTCCTCAAAAAGATTCACGCCGTTGCCCAGCAGGGCAAGAACCCACCACTTTTGCGTTGTACCGGATGGGTTGCCGCCAAGGCGCATGGAAAAGCCGCTCTGGGTAACCATGCCCGCCGCGTCCCGTTTGGTCATCTTGACAGCCGCGTCGATCAGTTCGTCGATCGTGTCGGGTATTTTCTCAATGCCGGCTTCTTTCATCATGTCCAAATTGTAGAACATCATTTCGTGGAAGGGGGCGACGGGGACGCCGTAGGATTTGCCTTCATAGGTGACGGTGTTTTTGAGTTCGGGATACATTTGGTCGAGAATGGCATTCAATTCGGGCGTATTCTCTTCAAAGTACCCTGCGGTAAGGTAAGGTATTGCCCAGGAGTCTTCGATTTCCATCACGTCCGGAACATCGCCGGAGGGCAAGGCAATGGCCAGCTTCTTGACGTAGTCCTGAATTGGCATGTAGAGAACTTCAAGTTCGGTCACTTCGGGATGCAGCTTCTGGAACTCCGGCCATACGTTTTCTTTGTAGAAGTCGACCATGGTCTGCGAGCTGTTCCAGATCGTCAGCTTGGTTGCGGCACCTGCCAGCGTCGGCGTCAGCAGCATGATGGCAACTGCCAAAAGTACGAGCGCTCTCTTTTTCACGGGATTACCTCCTTTATCTTTCGACGGCTTCATACGCCGTTCGATTCTTCAGTTCTCCAGTTCCTTCGTTTTGAGCTCAAACCACACGTAGTAGACGGTTTTTCCGGGTTGGCTCACCAACGAGTGATCAAGGCCCGCGGGGACGAAGGACCATTCGCCTTCTGAATGCTGGATCTGTTCATCTTCTACCGTCAATGTAAAGTCCGACCCCGGCAGGGTATAGTTCCACTGGTCAACGGAGGGGTGTCCCTTCTCAGTGGTACCCTCGCCGTCAGCCTTGACGATACCCGCCAGCACGCGCGCACACATACCGTTGGGGATCATCGACCAGCTGCGGGTATTGGGGCCTTTGCAGCTCTGCGTGTATTCCATTGCGTCCTCTACCCTCTTAAAGTAAGGGAGAAGTATGTGTGTGTCTGCAAAGCCCCTGAGATCAGAATCAAGCATGTCCACCAACACCATCATGAACTCCATATCGGTGGCAGCGTAGATGCTGTAGTTCTCCTTTTTGAAATCCGGAATATAGACGCTGACGCCATCGACGTTATGCGCTTTGTTCTTGCCCGCAACATAGCCCGTGCCGTGGCTGAACAAGAAGACGACTGTTTTCGTGTCATACAGCTCCGGTTGTACTGTGTGTCCGGCTTTCAGGAGGCACTTGTAGCCTTTTACTAAGGGATGAACGTCTCCCAGCCAAAGGGTTTTTGCAAATCCTTTCACGAATTCCTTTGGGTTATCCGTTCGCCTGGCAACTGCTATAGCCATGTTCCACCTCACGATTTTATTTTTTTGCCTGCCTTATCCAGATTCGGCCTGAATGCGGCGTTCATCCCAAAGGCCAAATCTTCAAGATGAATTGTAAGCATTTACAAATATGATAATCAAGAATGCTTGTCCTGTCAAGTAGGCAAACCAAAAAAAGCAATTCTGATGTTTTATGCCGAAAATCGGACATGTGATCTGTTTGATGAAGGGTCTGGAACGCAGTTCAGCGTTTGTAGGTTTCACGCTCCGCAAGGTGGGTGGGGATTATGACGTTTTCAGAAACTGTTTCGCCGTTCAGGAGCTTTCTCAATATTTCTACTGCCGTTTTGCACATGAGAGGATAATCGTTGTCTATGCTGCTCAGTTCCGGGGTTGCTCCGCGCGCATAACGCGTATTGTTGTAACCGATCACGGGCATCTGCATATTCCGTTTTCGCAGCGCTTTCAGTGCGCCGATTGCTAAGGAATCATCCGCCGCCAGGATGCCAGAAAGGGACGCCCCGCTTTCAATCAGGCTACTAATGGCCTCGCAGGCGGCATTAATGATGTCATCTCCCTGCTTGACAAACAAAGTTGCGCCTTGGCCCTGTGGGGCGCTGCTTGCCAGAGCATCGTTGAACCCCCTCAATTTTTGTGTACCGGTGAAAGTGACAGAGTCATTCAGATACACGAGTGAATGATAGCCTTTTTCGAGCAGTTCCGTCGCAAGCGAGCGTATCGCACCATAATCATCCGCATACACACTGGGAACGCCCACTTGGTTAACAAGACCGCCCACCACCACGATGGGCGCTCTAGGCTGTACGGCGGCAAAATCCGCAGCGGCGTCCAAATCGGAAGTGAACGAACCCACTACAATAATCCCGTCAACGCTTTTGGATGACAGCAGGTGGAGGTATTGGTTGCGCTTGTCTTCGTTCAAGGTTGTGTAGGAAATCAGGGAGTTGTAGCCCAATTTGAACAGCTGCATTTCGAGTTCCGAGACGATTTTGGCATGGTTTATGTCGCTTATGACTGGTACGACGATGCCAACAATGCCCGTCCTTCGCCCGCTCAAGCCCTGCGCCAGGGCACTGGGAATGGCTCGTCAACACTTTTTCGGACAGTTTGCTAAGCAGAGATTTTCAAGGTCGAGTTATGGTAACGTTTCAGCCATTCCATTGGCGAGAGATAGTCAAGGTTCTTTTGGATGCGGGTGGTGTTGTAGAAACCGTGGATGAAGGCGAAAACTCCTTGCGCTGCTTCCTCCCTGGTGCGAAAGCGACCGATGGGGTGCACCAGCTCCTTCTTGAGGATCGAGTAAAAACTCTCACTCCAGGTGTTGTCACCGGGCTTGCCTGTTCTGGAAAAACTCTGCCTGAGGCCAAGACTCCTGAGGCATTCACGGACCGCCTCGCTGGTGTACTGGCTGCCGCGGTCTGAATGGAAGATGGTGCCCTTGTCCAACTTCCAGTTCCTTGCGGCGGAGCGAATGGTGTCCAGCACCAGCTCCTTTTTCATCCGGGATGCTGTTTGCTCTGCCAGAACCACGCCTGAGCTCACGTCGCGTATCGTGCAGGTATAGGCGAACCCTTCCTGCGTGGGCATGTAGGTGATGTCGCTGGACAAAGCCTGGAAGGGGCGGATCTCCGGCACATCCCGCAACAGGTTGGGACAGTCCTCATCCCGGGCGCCGCGGCTATCCGTCAGGCTGCGCCGATACCGCAGATGAACGGAAAACAGCCCGTGTTCGTTCATGATGCGCTTCACCTTCTTGAAGCTGGCGCTGAAGCCATCCTTGCGCAGTTGACCCGCCACACGATCAGCCCCATAGGTGCCACCGCTTTCTTCAAAAACCCGCTCAACCCGCTCGGCATAGGCATCATCCCTGGCCTGCCTGCTCTCCCGTTCCTGCTGCCATGCGTAATAGCCACTGGTCGATACCTCAAGAAACGATGCCCACTTTACCACAGCGTGTTCAGGGTGTACCTGGATAAATGCGTAGATCACTTGTGGAGGCTTGCAAAGTAGGCGCTTGCTTTTTTTAGCATGTCAATCTCAATGGCCTGCTCGGCGGTTTTCAGCCGCAGCGCTTTGTTTTCCTCCTCCAGGGTGGCAAACCGGGTCTTGTCACCTTCTGCCGTATATTTCTGACGCCAGCGATACAGCATCCCGTTGCTGATGCCCAAATCCCGGGCCACCTCGGCCACAGACTTGTTGCTGGCATAGCTCAGTTTGACAGCGTTCTTCTTGAACGCCTCATCATATTTCCTGCGGACATCGGACATGGGCTACCTCCTGTTGTATGGTGGTGCTTGCAGGAAATTGCGGCGGGGATTGACTGGGAGTGGCCGCCATGCCAGCCT
>JGI24712J26585_10003242_pt1 | contig 12899 bp, 6 predicted proteins | sample BioPla3DNA2_FD_26585 | JGI IMG/M metagenome (IMG submission 26585) | reverse complement strand
AATATTAATTATTGAAAAGGGGAATAATATGACATTAAAAAATAAATTATCATTAATAAATTTTATAATAGCTATTATTATTTTAGCTTTTTTTGTTATGTTTTCTATAAAAATTTCAAATGAAAGTGCTGAAAATGATTATAATACAAATATAATATCAATGAACAATATAGCAGATAATCAATTAAAAATAGCGTTAAATGTTGTTGATAATATTTTAAATAAAAAAATATATAATCTAGAAAAAAATTGTAATATAATTTCACATAATGAAAATATAATATTAAGTATAGAAAAATTAAAAACAAATTATGATGAAACTAATGAAAATTTAGAAAATATATTTTATGATGATGAACTATTTCAAATAACTAAAAGTTTTTATTTAGAATCAAATCAAGCGTTAGAAATATATGATGAAGACAATAAATTAATTGGTGTACAAAATATAAAAAGTAATATATATTTAGAAAAAAATATGAAAAGAATAAATAATATATTAAAATCAAATAATAATTTTACCGAATTATTATCTAATGAAGATGGAGTTTATTTAAAAACATATAAATATATTTTAAATGAAAATGGTAATAAGATTGGGATACTTGTACTAACAGAATTTCTAAATGAGAGTTTTATTGGAGAGATAGAAGATTACACTTTAATAAATACTATATTTTTCAATGAATTTGGATATACTGGCGTTAATAACGCAGATAAGAAAATTGAAAAAGAGATTATTGGAAATGTTAGTATATTTAAAGACTTATCTAAGAAAGAGAAGATAAAAGATGTATATCATAATAATAAACTATATAGAATGGCAACAGTTAAGATTACAAAAAATAGTGAATCAATAATTGGAATTGCATTATATACAGAAAAAGAGGATCTAAACAGTATTATAGATAAGAAAAATAGAATTGTAAAACTAGTAAGAGAGATTGTATTAATAGCAGGGATATTCTTTTTATTTATCTCTTTAGTTATATATTATATTGACGATAAGGTTGGAAAAAGAATAGTTAAGATATCACATGTTGTTTCAAAAATTGCAAAGGGCGATCTTACACAGGAGATTGATTTTGTAGGTGATGATGAACTAGGTAAATTATCCAAAAATATAAATCTTATGGCAAAACAATTACGAGAAAATTTTATGATAGAAAAGGAGTGGAATAAGGATTTAGAAATTAAAGTAGCTGCTAGAACTAAAAAAATTGAAGCACTTTTACAAGATGTTGAAAATAAAAATATGCAACTAACAGAGATGAATAAAATAAAAGATGACTTCCTTGCAAATACTTCCCACGAGTTAAAAACTCCATTAAATGGAATAATAGGAATAAGCGAATCATTATTAGAGGGATCTGCAGGTGAAATAAGTGATAAATTGCGTAAAAATATTTCAATGATTGTATATAGTGGCAGAAGATTATTGAGTCTTGTAAATGATATTTTAGATTTTTCAAAAATGCGTGAAAAATCAATAAATTTAAGTTTTGAGGAAGTTAATATTAAAAAAATTGGTGATTTTGTAATTAACCTTACAAAACCTTTAATTGATTTACAGAAAATTGAATTGATAAATAATATAAATGATATTAGCGTATATGGTGATAAAAGTAGATTAGAGCAGATATTTCATAATTTAATAGGTAATGCAGTAAAATTCACAGATAAAGGAAAAATTGAGATAAAAAGTAGAGTAGATGGTGATTTATTAGAGATAATCGTAGAAGATACCGGAATTGGCATATCAAAAGAAAAAATGGAAAGTATATTTATGACCTTCGAACAAGGAGATGGCTCAATATCAAGAGAATATGGCGGTACAGGCCTTGGATTAAGTCTTACTAAGCAGTTAATAGAATTACATGGTGGGAAAATTTGGGTTGAATCAAATATCAGAGAAGGTTCTAAATTCTATTTCACAATACCTATTTATAATAAGCAAAAAACATATAATAAAAAACAAAATCAAGTTGAAAAAAATGAAATAATAATAGAAAATTTAAAACTAGATACATTTACGGTAGATACTGTAAATGCTAATAAAATTAAAGGAAAAATCTTACTTGTTGATGATGAGATAATTAACTTAAATGTACTTAATAATTATCTAAGTATAAAGGAGTACGAACTTGATACCGCAGTAAATGGGGAAGAAGTTCTTAATAAAATATTTAACGAAAATAAGAGATATGATTTAATTGTATTAGATGTGATGATGCCTAGAATGTCTGGTTATGAAGTATGTAAAAAATTAAGAGAAACATTCTCAATATATGATTTGCCAATTCTTATGCTTACTGCAAAAAGTAGACAGGAAGATATTGAAGAGGGATTTAAATCTGGTGCAAATGATTATTTAACAAAACCAGTACATAAAACGGAATTATATGCAAGGGTAGAGACTCTTTTATCAATGAAAAATAGCGTTGAAAATGCTATTTTAAGTACAAAACAAGCTGAAAAAGAGCGTCAGGAAAAAATATTTAGTAATAAAATGAGAGACTTTACAAAAAACCTTAGTTCTACACTTATTGTAAAAGAAGTACTTAATAAATTAATAGAAAAAATTCATGATATAATTGATTTTGATAGAGCAGTTATATTATTAAAAGAAAATAACGGTAATTTCAATATAATAACAAGTATGGGAATTAAAATTGATCTAAATTTTAATATATTAAAGAAAAATAAGGAATTAAAAGAAAAAATAAGAGACATAAATAGCACACTATATTTTGAAAAAATATATTTAAAAGACAGTGAAGTTGATGATTTAATTGTTGTTCCATTAGTTTATAGAGGAAATGTAATTGGTCTTTTTGTAATTGAAATTAAAGAAAAATATGATGAAATTCAAGATAGATTAGGAATTATAGAAAGTTTTTCTGGACAAGTGGGATTTGCAATAGAAAATGCGAAATTATTTGAAGAGATAGAAAAAAAACGTAAAGAAATAGAAAATATGTTTGAAAAAGTAAAAACATTAGAAAATCTTGTATCTATGATTTATACAGAGAAAGATATTAAAAAAGCAATTGATTATGTATTAATGCTTATTGTATCGAAATATGGATTAAGTTATAAAAAAGGGATATTTTTAGAGTATAATGAAAAAGAAAATAGTATAATTGGTAAAAACTATTTCTATAATTTTTCAAATGATAGTGTGAACGAAGATTCGCTACAGGAAATACAAGATATTGTAGAATACGAGGAAGCGAATATTAAACTTGTAAATATTGATTTGAATAATGTAAACAGTTGTTTTCATAATATATTTGAAAAAGAGATTTTATATGGAAATACTAAGGATTTAAATTATGTGGTAAAAAACTATAATTTCAAAAATTATATTATCTTACCTGTATATTATCATAGTAATAAATATGGGGTAATCGTAATTGATAGTAAGAAAAAAATAGATGAAGATAATATAAATAAAATACGAGATATATTAAAAATATTCACATTAAACTTAGCTATATATTTTGAAAATCAAAAATTAGAGGATGATGCATTAAAAACTGCTAAATTTAAAACAATGGTTGACTTATCAAAAGCAATTGTACATGAAATAAGAAGTCCACTTGCAACAATAGACGGATTTTCAAAAATGACAAAATCAAAAATATCCGAATTAAATGATGGAGCTGTAGTTGATCTTAAAGAACATAATAAAACTAAAGAAAAAATGGAAAAATATTTAGAGACAATTGGTAAAGAGGTAAAAAGAGTAGATGAAATGGCAACTGATTTACTAGAATATTCCAGTTTAAAAAATATTATTTTAGATATAAAAACATTTAATTTAACTGATTTAATTGAGGAAATATTAGAAGATAGAAAGAAAGATATTGAAGATAATAATATTCAAATCATAAAAAAACTAGATAATAATATTAATTTAAATGGAGATTTTTCAAAATTAAAAAAATCTATATTTCATATTGTAAAAAATAGTATAGAAGCATTAGATTATGAAAAAAGTGAAAATTTTATAGAGATATTTACACAAAAACAAGATGAAATTATTATAATATCTATAAAAGATAATGGTATAGGGATAAATAAAGATAAGCTAGAGGAAATATACGAACCTATGAATACAACAAAAATTCAAGGAACAGGATTAGGATTAACTATTGTACTGGGGATTATAGAAAAACATAATGGTAAACTAATAATAAACTCAAAAGAAAAAGTAGAAACAGAAGTAAAAATAATATTAAATAAATTATAAAAATAATTGAACTAAAAAGGGGAATTTTATGAAAATAGTAGATATATTAAAAGAAAAATTCACAGTATCATTTGAATTTTTCCCACCTAAAAATGAACTAGGTTTTAAAAACTTTGAAAGTAATTTAAAGGCGTTAAAATCATTACAGCCTGATTTTGTATCAGTAACTTATGGCGCCGGAGGAAGTACAAGAGATAAAACAAAATCTATAATTGAGAAGATATCTTTAAATGAAAAGATTAATGTAATGGCACATTTAACTTGTATATTACATAATGAGAATGAACTGGTAAATTTACTTGAATATTATAAAGGAATAAATGTAAAAAATATACTTGCTATGCGTGGAGATGTTCCGTTTAATAGACAAGGAAATTTTGATATAACAAAAGAAGTTTTTCCACATGCGATAAATTTAATGGAATTAATAAAAACAAAATATAATGAAAATTTTTCAATTGGAGGAGCAATGTTCCCGGAAGTTCATCCAGAATCTAAAAATATAGAGGAAGATATTTTTTATCTTAAGAAGAAAATTGATTGTGGAATGGAATTTGGTATTACACAGCTATTTTATGACAATAGCTTATTCTATAGATATATGGATACATTAGAGAAAAACAACGTGAATATTCCTGTATTACCAGGAATTATGCCAATTACAGAGTATGGACAAATTGAGAAATTTGTAAATATGTTTAACGCATCAATACCAAAAAAAATATTAGAAAAGTTTGAAAAATATAAAGAAAATCCAGATGATTTAGAGAAATTTGGAATAGAATATGCAATTACAAATTGTCAATCATTAATTGATAATGGTGTTAAAGGATTACATTTTTATACATTAAATAAATCAAAAGCAACAATATTAGTATACGAAAACATAAAATAAATAAAAAAGGAAATCCTCTTCTTAATTTATGAAGAGGATTTTTACATTACTTAAAAATTTCTAAAAAGAATATCATATATAATATTAACTACTACTTTATAACACAATTCACAAGATATATTTTTACTAGAAAGATTGTTTTTATTTTTTAGAGATAATTTGATTCATAATATAATCAGGAAAAAAACTCATATAATAAATATCGAAATTTAGAAAAAGTAGATATAAAAAAATCAATCTATGTATAGAATTAATATACTAATTTATTTTTTTATTTTATAAATAAATTATAGATGAGATGTGATTTTTATGTATTTAATAAAAATGGTTACTTTACAATAATTTAAGGAATAAAATATTTCGAAATAAGACTAATTTCTGGAAAAAAGTACAAATTTTTATTATATAATTGATATGTATACAAAATATAATATTACATAACAACATTATATATAATCTTGCAAAAACACACAATATATTGTATAATTAAATTTATAAGCACATAATAGACTGTATTATAACAATTTTGGAAAGGGTGAAACAATATGTCGATAATAAAATTTACACCTAAAAAACCTGTTAAGCCTTTATTTGCTATTAAATTACCACCAATAATCAATAAAATATGTAGTTTTTTAGATGAAAAAGAGATGGAACTAGCACTTAAAGTTGCATTAAAAATTGATGCAAGTAGAATGATTGCTGTTATACCTGTATCAGATATTGAGGGAAATGATGCTTCAATATTAGTTTTATTTGATTTTAAATATAGATTAAAAAAACCCAAGTACGTTATTCCAGAGACAGAGATGGGATTTTTTGATTTTAGAATTTATGATATTGATTTTAATAAAAACATAGATTTAGAAAAATTTATTAAAAATGAAAAAGAATTTGCAAAAAGATTCTTTTAATAATTTAAAGATAGGAGCATTAAATGAGAAAATATTATAGTGAAGAATTTGAACCTAAAAACTGGGAAATAATTGAAAAAGAACTTATAATTTTACAAAAATATGAAATTAATAGCGAAGAAGATTTTTTTATATTTTTAGAAAAATTAAGCGAAATAGGATTTATAATTGGAGAATATTCTGCTTGGAAATATATAAAGATGACTTGTAATGCAGATAATCCTGAATATACAGTAGATTTTAATGAATATTATGAAAATGTATTATCTAAAACAGAAACATATTTTTTTGAATTAGATAAAAAAATATATAACTCAAAATATTTTAATGAACTAGGAAGTCGTTACGAAGTTATGAAAATGAGTATAAAAAATAATATTTCTCTATTTCGTGAAGAAAATATTCCTTTATCAGTTAAAGAAAATGAATTAACCACGAAATATAGTGAATTATCATCTAAGTTAACTGTTAATTTCAAAGGTGAAGAACAAACTCTTGTTTCCATGCGTAAATATTTAAAAGATATAGATCGTAGTACAAGGGAAGAGGCTTGGAACCTAATATATAATCGATTGTTAACAAGTGAATCGGAATTTAATTCTATTTTTAATGAATTAGTTAAATTACGTGAACAGATCTCAAAAAATGCTGATTTCACTAATTATAGAGATTATATGCATATAAGTAAGGGGCGTTTTGATTATTCAGTATCAGATATTTATGAATTTCATAACTCTGTGAAAGAAATTGTTGTCCCTTTTCTAAAAGAATTAAATAATGAAAAAAGAGAAAAATTAGGTGTTGAAATATTAAGACCGTGGGATACTGATGTAGATGTTGATGGGATAATTTTAAAACCTTTTGAAAATAGTAATGAACTATTAGATAAAATGATAGAAATTTTATCTGAAATTAATATAGATTACGGTAAACAATTAGAACGTATGAAAAACGAAAAATTAATTGATTTAGATAATAGAAAAGGTAAAGCTAACGGGGGATATAATTATCCACTTGAGGAAACAGGGGCTGCTTTTATATTTATGAATTCAATTGGGATGCATTCTGATATGGTGACACTTGCACATGAAGCAGGACATGCAATTCATTCATTTTATACTTCTAAATTAAAATTAGCGTGGGACAGAAGATTTCCAAGTGAAGTAGCAGAACTTGCATCAATGAGTATGGAATTAATAACAATGGAATATTGGTATAAATACTACAGCGATCCCAAACTTTTAAAAAAAGCAAAAATTGAACAACTAGAAGATACATTAAAAATTTTACCTTGGGTAATGGTTGTAGATAAATTTCAGCATTGGATATATACTAATAAAAATCATTCTATTGAAGAACGATATAGTGCTTTTGAAAAAATAATAGATGAATATAATGTAGGTGTAAATTGGGATGGATATGATTCGTATAAAAAAATAGCATGGTTTAGACAGTTACATATATTTGAAGTTCCATTTTACTATATTGAATATGCAATTTCACAATTAGGTGCCATTGCAATATACAAAAATTACAAAGAAAACAAAGATAATTCTATTAAAAATTATAGTAATTTTTTAGAAAAAGGGTATTCTTTACCAATTAAAAAATTATATGAATTAGCTGGGATAAAATTTGATTTTTCAAAAGATTATATAAAAGAATTAGTTGATTTTATAAAAGAAGAATTAAATTATGAAAAACAAAATTAATTAATCTTAATTGGAGGAAATTTTATGAATAATGAGAAAAAAACATTTGGTAAAAGAGTTGAAAAATTTCTAAAATTTATATTTTTAGAGATTATGAAACAAATAGTTATTGTGATTGTATGGTTAGTAATATTAGTCGGAGCATTATCTTATCTATTTACTAACATTACAAAAAACTTAGAAAATCAAAATTTACAAAAATTTGCAAATGTGGACTATGGACAAAATGTAGAAAAGGTACTATTACTATCTTTTCCAAATGGTATTACAGACGAACAAAAAGATGATTTTAATTTTATGGATTTTGCTAAAAACAATAAATCTTTAAGTCTAAGTAAAGTTATAGAAGCAATAAATTTTGCAACAGATGATATTAGTATTAAAAAAATATATATTAATCTTGATACAGCAAACCTTTCACAGGTTCAGATAGAAGAAATATTTAAATCATTATATGAATTTAAAGAAAAAGGGAAAAAAATAGTTGCATATGGACATCATCTTGTACTTAGAAATTATCATTTTGGTTCAATAGCAGATCATATTTGTATGAATCCTTCATATTCAGCATTTGTTAATCTTACTGGATATAGCATGGTTATACCTTATTATAAAGAGTTAACTGATAATATTGGAATAACATATAATGTAATTCATATTGGTGATTATAAAATATATGGTGAAAATTATGTAAAAGAGAATATGTCGGATGAGTTTAAAATGGAGATAGAAAAAATATATAGTGCATTACAATTATCAACAATAAGCGATATTTCTTTTCATAGAGGTAAAGACGATATAGATACATATAAAATAATATTTGCAGATGAACTTTTAAAAGGAAATTTAGCTTATACAAATACACAAGATTTATTAAATCTTAAAATTATTGACTCAATAAATTCGAAAAAAGGCTTTGAAAAAAGTGAATTTGACAATATGAAAATAGTGGATATTAATACATATTTAAACCAAGATTACGTTATAAATAATAAAAAAAATAAAAGTAAACCGGATAAAATCGCAGTAATTTATGCTGAAGGAAATATTTACATGGATTCTAATGATGAGTATAAAAATTCTAAAAATATTACACCTAACTCAATGGAGAAAAAAATTGAAAAAGCAGTTAATGATAAAAATGTAAAGGCAATAGTTATCCGTGTTAATTCACCTGGAGGGTCTGCACTGGCATCGGATATTATATATAATAATATAAAGGAGATAGAGAAACCAGTATATGTATCGATGGGGAATATGGCAGCATCAGGGGGATATTATATATCTTTAGCAGGAAAAAAGATATTTGCAAATCAAAATACAATAACTGGATCAATAGGTGTTGTTACTTTATTTCCAAATATAGATAAACTTGGGAAAAAAATAGGGGTAAATTTTGAAGTTATTAAAAATGGAGAAAATTCAGATATATTAAATCTTACAAAAAGAACAACAGAAAAAGAGATAGAAATTATTAGAAAAAATATGAATAATATTTATGAAGAATTTAAAGGATATGTATCATTAAATAGAGGGCTGGATGATGAAGATGTAGAAGAGATTGCACAAGGTAAAGTCTGGACAGGAGTTATGGCAATGAAGAATGGGCTTATTGACGAAATAGGCGGACTAGAAGATGCTATTAAAGCAATTGCTGAAGATTATGATATAAAAAATTATGAAGTAGTTACCCTTGATTTAAAACAAAATTTATTTAACTATATTAGCACATTGAAAAATGGATATATAAATGTAGATGAAATTTTATATAACGATAATTTTATAAATGAAAAATTAGAGGATTATATTAATTATAAAACTTATAACAGAGCACCTGTATTACTTTTTCCTCATAGTTATATTTTTAATGATAATTAAATATAAAAATAAATAAAAATAAAGGAGAAAAAATTATGAAATTAAAATATTTTATTGGTGGACTTGATATTAAAATACACCCACAAGCACAAAGATTTTATGTAGAGGCAATAATAGATGAGATATATCAACCAATATTTCCTACAAAATTACCTAAATTTAGAGTACTATTTGGATTTGAAGATGTAGAGAAAACACAAAAAATTGAAGCTAGAATTAATTCGCCTTCTAATAGACTTATGCAAAAAATGCATTTTGAATTAAAACCAGTTTTAGATAAAAAAGTTTTAAACTATGTTCTTGTTTTAGATGGGATGCCGTTAGATGAAAGAGGTGACTACACAATAGATTTATTAACTGAAAATGATAACGGAGATTATAAATTTTTTACAACATGTAGTTTACTTCATGCAAACTATCCAATTAGAAGAATATTTAGAGAAGGGGAGATAGATTATATTATTGATTCGAAAGAAGATTTAATAAAATCAGTTAAGGTAGATTATGAAGTGCCAGGAAAAAATATAAAACATAAATTTGAACTATCAATTGATCCAGATAGAGAGCCAGAAGATGGATTTGAAAAATTCCCTGAAGATAATAAAGTTGTACACGATGGAGTAGAGTATGATTTAACAGGGATTAGAAGACAAATTGAATGGGCATTTGGGAGAAAAATAGAAGAGAAAAAAGAGAATGAAGAAGAAGTAAAAGAAAATAATGAAAATAAGTAGTAGTGGAAAAAAAAGAATTTCAAATTAAATAAATTTTAAAATAAAAATCAAGATTATATAATCTTGATTTTTTACTAAAAAATATTATCTAAAAAGTTTGCAATGTATATAAAAATAGTTTATAATAAAGTAAAAATTATGCTTAAATAAGAAGGAGAGTAAAAATAAGATGGTGAAAAATATTTACTTAAAAAGACCCTTAATTGAGATTTACGGTGAAAACTCTTTTAATGATGCACTTATGAAAGAGAGATTACCTAAAAATGTATATGATGAATTTAAAAAAGTTCAGAATGAAAAAACAGAACTTACACGTGAAGTTGCAGAAGTAATTGCAAATGCAATGAAAGATTGGGCAATTGAAAGAGGTGCAACACATTATACACATTGGTTTCAGCCATTAACAGGTCTTACTGCAGAAAAACACGATTCATTCATATCTCCAACAAATGATGGCAAAATTATATTGGAATTTTCAGGTAAAGAGCTTATAAAAGGGGAACCAGATGCATCTTCATTTCCCAACGGCGGATTAAGAAGCACTTTTGAAGCTAGAGGATATACTGCTTGGGATACAACTTCACCTGCATTCCTAAGAGAGGACAATACAGGGGTAACACTTTATATTCCAACTGCTTTTGTTTCATATACTGGAGAAGCTCTTGATAAAAAAGTCCCACTTCTTAGATCAATGGTTGCCATAAATAAACATGCTATGAGAATATTAAAAAAACTTGGAAATAAAACAAGTAAACGGGTTATAACTACTGTTGGGGCAGAACAAGAATATTTTTTAATTGATAAAGAGTATTATGACAAAAGAGCGGATATAATGTTATCTGGAAGAGCATTATTTGGAGCAATGCCTGCGAAAGGGCAGGAGTTAGGAGATCATTATTTTGGTACAATAAAAGAACGTGTTGCAGATTTCATGAGAGAATTTGACTATGAATTATGGAAATTAGGGATACCTTCAAAAACAAAACATAATGAGGTTGCACCAAATCAATTTGAAGTAGCTCCAATATATTCTACATCAAATGTAGCTACAGATGGAAATAATCTACTAATGGATACATTGAAAAAAGTAGCTAGTAGACATAATTTAGTTGCATTATTACATGAAAAACCGTTTAAAGGGGTAAATGGTAGTGGAAAACATAATAACTGGTCAATGTTAACAGATGACGGGATTAATTTATTGGAACCAGGAGATAATCCTCAAGATAATGCACAGTTTTTATTATTTGTAATGGCGGTAATAGAAGCAGTGGATAGATATTCACCACTTTTATCTTTATCAGCAGTTAGTGCAGGAAATGACCATAGATTAGGTGGAAATGAAGCTCCACCATCGATTATATCAATATTTCTTGGTGAACAACTTACTGATATTTATGAAAAATTGTCTATGGGTGAAAAACAATGTAAGAAAAATGGTGGATATTTAGAAATTGGAGTAGATTCATTACCTAAACTTCCAAAAGATTTAACAGATAGAAACAGAACATCACCACTTGCTTTTACAGGAAATAAGTTTGAATTTAGAATGGTTGGATCATCTGATTCAATTGCTGGTTCAAACGTAATGTTAAATACAGTCGTTGCAGATGTATTAAATGAGTATGCTGATAAATTAGAAAATGCAATAGATATCAATGATACAATTAGAAATATTATTGTCTCATCTTATATTAAACATAAAAAGATCATATTTAACGGAAATGGATATAGTGAAAATTGGATTAAAATTGCAAAAGAGAGAGGATTATTGCACTTTAAATCCACTGTAGATGTATTTCCTTATGGAATATCTGATATGATATTCAACGTATTTAAAAGACAAGAAGTACTGACAAAAGAGGAGCTTATCTCAAGAAATAATATTTACGCAAAAAAATATTCACAACAAATAAATATAGAGGCCTCAATAATGATTCAAATAGCAAATACACAAATTTTTCCTGCTGTAAGTAATTTTGCAAAAAATATTGCAATATCTATTAACGAGATAAAAAATTCTATTCCAAACATTGATTTAAATGGACAAAAAAACACACTTCAATTTGTTGTAGAGGGCTTAAATTCAATGAAATTAAAAACATCAGATTTAGAGAAAGCCTTGGAAAAAGCACATGGCATATGCGATGAATATAATCAGGCAAAGGAATATAAGAAGCATGTTATTCCGTTAATGGAGAAATTAAGAGAGATATCTGATAATTTAGAAAAAATAACTGATAAAAATTTATGGCCATTTCCAACTTATGAGGAGTTACTTTTTAAATTATAAAATTTATATTTAAAAAAATATCTAAAATATAAGTTTATTAGAAATTTATAATTACAAAAAAATCATTCTGATATTTTTCAATGACTAAAAGCGTTTAAAATATAGAAGTACAATTTTTACTTGTATTATAACTTTATTCGTATTTTATTTGAATCATTTATTTTTAATTATTAGAAACCTTATTTTTTCACTTTAATTTACAATGTGATTATTATATA
>JGI24712J26585_10003241_pt1 | contig 12902 bp, 11 predicted proteins | sample BioPla3DNA2_FD_26585 | JGI IMG/M metagenome (IMG submission 26585) | reverse complement strand
TAGCGGGATTGCGGCGATGTTCGCGATTTTCAACCACCGGATACTGGAGAAAATTTCACTGGTGAAGCGCATAATGGACTGGCTTGACGGGAAAACCGGCGGAGCGGTCAGAAGAATGTGCGACGCCACTGATCTATATAAAAATTCCTGGCGCGTAGTGTTGTTTTTATCCCTGGCTGGAATCTTATTTATTCATCTGGCATTGGTGCTGGTGGTAGTTTTTCTGATGAAAGCAATCGGGCTGGAAACATTCTCTTTAATGGGCGTGACGGCGGCGGTGGTAATTGCCAATATTGCCGGATTGATCCCATTTACTCCGGGAGGGGTTGGGATTCGTGACTTGACCATGAAGGAACTATTGATCGCCGCCGGTGTCGGAGAAAGCTCTGCTACGGTGCCGATTTTGTTTACTTCAATATTGATATTTTTCAATTTACTGGCGGGTTTGTTTTTTGTCTTTGATTCAGGTGGAAAAAATCATAAAAGGACTGCTGAGTAAAAGATGAACGCCGGCCTTCAGCTTGAAATGAACTTCGATCACGGTATTAACCGTTTTCAAAACTGTCTGGACAACGGAGTATTTTCACTTTTAGTGGAAACCGGGGCGCCGGCACTGGATACGGAACTGGAACATGCCGCGGAAAGATTGAAGAATCTGGAAGCTGCCGCTTCGGCAGTCAGCGTATTGCCGACCAGTCTGGCCATAACCGATAAATATCTTTATTATGATTGCTGGAATATTTGTGATTTCATATCGGCGCTACCGTCCGAACGCCGTGACCGCCATGTCGTATATTTAAGCGGTTTCGGGACCAGTCCGGATCAATTGCTGGAAACGGCTAATATCTGCGTTGCTAAAGGCTTTCGCAATCTGGTGCCGGTGTCCGGAAATATTCGACCCGGCGATCAGGAAGCTGATGTCCGGGGACGTGATTATACAGAAAGCGTGACGTTATTAAAACTTTTGCGTAATCAAAATAATGCGCGGATCTTTAGCGGCACTGCCGTCAATCCGTTCAAATACACCAAAGATGCCTGTTTCGGAAATTATTACAAATTGATTAAGAAGCTGAATATGGGAGCGGGTTTCATGGTTACGCATCTGGGTTGGGATTTAGCCAAACTCCAGGAGTTACGCTGGTATCTTTCTTCCCGCGGCATGTATTACCCGGCAATCGCCCGGCTTTGGATGTTGACACAGGATAAAATGGAAAAAATTCTGCGGGGTGAAATGCCGGGAGTGGTATTGCCGGGCAGTCTCCGTAAAATCCTGGAAGCTGAATTCCGCTATTCTTCGACCCAGTTCGAAGCGGCACAATGGCGGCGGTTGCAACTTTATGCCGCAGGTTGTAAACTGCTGGGTTTCAGCGGGATTCAGGTTGCCGGGATTGATACCCCGGAAAAACTCAATATTGCGGTACAGCGTATTGCCGCCGGGCTGCATGAATTCGATACCTTTTATCAGTGGCGGGCGGCATATCGGGAGCATTTGGGGCAAATTGATTTATCGCCTTATCCGTATTCTTTTTATGTTTTTGAAAAACTTTTGAGCAATCAGCATCCGCAAGGGGAATTTCCGCAGATGCGGGTGGCCAAGACTCCCGTGCCCGGAATTGGCGAAAAAATCGGTGATTTTCTGCGGCGGTTTATGTTTTTTCAGGCAAATAATCAGGCTCCGAATGAACGTTATATCCTGAAAAAGCTTATGGCGGGCTGTCATGCGTGTTCAGCTTGTCGTTTGCCTCAAACTATGTATATTTGTCCGGAAAAATGTCCCAAGGGTTTGGCAAACGGGCCATGCGGGGGGACGCGTCCCGGAGGCGGCTGTGAACTTAGTACAGTTCGTGAATGTGTGCATCTGCGGATTGCCCGGCATGCCATATTGCGGAATGAAGCGGACATGCTTGAGGATGATTTTGTTTTCCAGTCGACACTGCGAAATAAAAAAAACGGAGTTGAATGATGCTGAAACATCTTATGATAGCATTTATTCCACTGGCATTACTGCTGGTACTGCCATTTTCCTTGCGTCCGGTTTCAAAGTTTGAGAAAGTTGCCGCAGCTGAAAAGATAGTTATTGTGTCGCCGCATTCGGAAACAATCCGGTACGAGTTCGAAAAAGCATTTTGTGAATATTATCAGCAAAAAACCGGGAGTGCCATCGGCATAGAATGGCGCAGTATTGGCGGAACTTCGGACATCATTCGTTATGTCAATGACCGTTATGAAGCGTCTTTCCGCGAATGGTGGCAACAGCAGGATGAGCTGGAACAGTGGAACGGCGAAATCGCGCAATCATTTAAATCGCCCGGTATTTTGAATGATCCGTCTGCCTCGGAGTCGGCCAAAAAAGCGCGTCGGATTTTTCTGGACTCAGAAACCGGAATCGGTATTGATTTAATGTTCGGCGGCGGTCAGTACGATCATCATCGGCAGGCGGAACGCGGTTTTGCCGTTGATGCCGGGTTGTTAAAACTCCAGCGGGAGTGGTTTACACCGGAAATTATTCCACAGCAATTCAGCGGCGAGATATTTTACGATACTGAGGGCCGATATTACGGTACCTGTCTGGCCGCTTTTGGAATTTGTTACAACAAAGACAGAATCGCTGAATTGGGATTGGAGTCACCGCGCCGTTGGGATGATTTGGCGGATCCGCGCTATTTTCAGAATATCGCGTTGGCTGATCCGACTAAAGCCGGCTCCATTACCAAATGTTTTGAAATGTTGATTCAGGATCAGATGCAGCGGGTTGAAGATGACCATGAGCAAGGGTGGCGCAACGGCATGAATCTGATAAAAATTATTTCCGCTAACGCTCGTTATTTTACCGATTCCGCCAGCAAGGTTACAAAAGATACTGCGTCCGGCAATGCGGCAGCCGGGATGTGCATCGATTTTTATGGCAGAAGTGAAGCCGAGTGGAGCGGGATTTGCAATGAAGGTGTTGAACGGATAGTGTTTTCAGCGCCGCGTGGCGGAACGTCACTGTCAGCAGATCCGATCCATCTGCTTCGCGGAGCTCCCCATCGGCAGGGGGCAATAGAGTTTATAAAATTTGTGCTTTCGGAGGATGGTCAGAAGTTGTGGAATTATCGTGTCGGAACTCCGGGCGGGCCGGTCAAGTATGCGTTGCGCAGGATGCCGATCCGTCGCGATATGTTTACCCGTGAACATCAGCAATATATGGCGGATGCCGCGACAAATCCGTACAACGATGCTTCCGGTTTTGACTACAAGGCGGAATTAACCGGTAGATATTTTAATTTGATTCGAATTTGTGTCAAATGCTTCGCCCTTGACCCGTTGCCGGAATTGCGAGCGGCGTGGCAAGCGATACTGGAAGCGGGCGGCCCCGAAAAAGTGCCGGCGGCAATGGCTGAATTTAATCGTCTGCCTTTTGAGTACAGAGAGCTTGCGCGAATACAGCGGGAATTATCCGGCGGTAAGCGGGAAAATATACTGGCAATGTTGAAGCAGCAGCGGTTGTGGAGTGAAGCGTGCCGCGAACAATATCGCCGAGTGGAAATGCTGGCAAGAAAACATACTGTGAGCAAACGTGACGTCTTATCCGCGGAATGATTTTCTTTGAGCGCCGAAGTTTATGTGAAGCTTCGCCGATGAATGTTCATTTGATTTGAAATGCCGGTATTTAGAGTATATAATCTGTCTGAAGAATCAACTTTTTTGGTAGTAAATTTACAGAGTGAAGGCAACGTTGGTCTCAGTTTCAGCCGCGAAAGTTATTGAATTAATATGGGAGATATGAAAATATGGAATTCAACCGAAGGATTTTGATAGTTGACGACCAAAGCGATTTGCGGGAACAGCTCGCACAGCTCCTGTTAAACAGCGGCCGCCAGAATAAGACAGCGCAACTGGTTAAAAGTATGCGTGCCAGATTGATGGGATTTGTTGACGCTCCTGACAAAAATCGTGATGCTATGCCGAAGTATGATATTGATACCGCCGGGCAAGGACAGGAAGCGTTTGAAATGGTGCAGGTCGCATTGAAACAGAATGCACCTTATGCGATGATGTTTGTGGATATGCGGATGCCGCCGGGTTGGGACGGGATTAAAACCGCACAGGAAATTCGGCGGATTGACTCGAATATTGAAATTGTGATGATGACGGCTTATGCTGATTATACACAGGAAGATATGGTTCGGGAAATCGGTTCCCCGGAAAAAATGCTTTTCATTAAAAAGCCTTTTCATTCCGAGGAAATCTGCCAGTTTGCATATTCGCTTTGTGCGAAATGGAATAATCTGATGATTGAAAATATCCGTCGCCGCTGGCTGGAAAAACTGGTGCTGAATTTGCGCAAAATAAAACAGCAGGACACCAGCAGTGAAACCTACCATCGGATTATGGAGGCTTATCTGGGTTTTTTCCACAGTACAAAAGGGTTTGCCGCCGAGTGGCTGCCGGACCGTAAGGAATGGGTGGTTCATACTTTTTCCGGATTCCCGGAACAGAAAGTAATTTTGAAGATGTTGAAGCAGAATCAGACTCAGATGTTGGACACTAACGCTCAGAGCAAGATTGAGAAGCTTCAGATTATTCCGCTTCGCGAACACGGAACCAGTGTTTTTATCGCGATTGCAGATGCGGAAACCTCGGAAGATCCAACTTGGTTCCAATGTGTCAACATGTTAAACCTGGCTTCACTCGACCAGATTGAGTTTATCCGCAAAATCGAACAACGCCTTTCCGGCAACTTGCCCGTTCAGGTGAAAGAACTTCGTCAAATAGCTGATGGGTTAAAACGCAAGTACGCCGATGACCCTGAAATTTTAAAACTTTCGACACTTTTGAACGAAATTTAACTTCAAAAGCGAGCATGGAAACTTTTGTCTTAAATCAGGATAATTTCACCGATGCGGTTGCCGCCGCAGTTGANGTCTTGCAGTTATCCGGTTCTGTGATCTTGATTCCTACTGAAACCGTTTACGGGCTGGTCTGTCGCTGGGATGACGTTGCCGCGCGTGAGCGGATCTACCGGATGAAAATGCGTGACGGACGAAAACCGCTGGCGATGTTTGCCGCCGACACCGATGCGTTAAATCGTTGCGGAGTAATGCTAAACGATATTGCGAGGCGGCTGACTGCGCGTTTCTGTCCCGGTCCGATTACGGTAATTGCTCACAATCGGGATGGGTCAACCACCGGATTCCGGATTCCAGACTATCCTTTTGTGCAGAAACTGATGACTTCTTTACAATTTCCACTGGCGTCAACCAGTGCCAATCTGTCGGGACATCCTAATGCTCGTTCGGTGGTTGAGGCACTGGCGGAGTTGACTGAAGCACCGGATTTGGTGATCGACGCCGGTAGAATTCCAGCGGATGCTTTAGCTTCCACCGTAGTTGATGCGACCGGTGACCAACCGGTTATTTTACGGGCAGGTCCGATCAGCGATCAGGAGATTGCATTACTTTTTCATTCCTGATTTTCTGGTCAGAAACGGAACAATGCACCCATTTTTTTGCCGAGAATGGCGTTGGCGGCGGCCAGGGAGCAACCCAGAAAAGCCATCGTCCAGACNCCAAAAGCGCAGGCTACCCAAGGGCCCGAACCCAATATTCCAGACAATTCNAAAATGGCTTTGGTAATCGGATAAAATTCTTTTTTATGCGCCAGCAGTAGCGAATCAGAAACTTCAAGCATTGAGAAACTGAATGCGAACAGCGCCCCGACCGCAATATTCGCGCTGATCAGCGGAATTACGATCCGGCGCATTACTTTCCAGGAACCTGCTCCAAGGTTGTGGGCAGCTTCCTCCAGATCCAGCGGGGTCTGTTCCAATCCGGCTGCGGCAGCACGGGTCACATAAGGCAGGCGACGGATGGCGTAAGCGGTTCCGAGCAACAGCAACGGGTTTTTCATCGGATCAAGAAATATTCTGGCGAGCGGAAAATTTGCCGACAGACTGAGAAAACCGAATGCCATGATAATGCCAGGTATTGCCAGCGGCATCATGCTCAGCGTATCGAATATCTGCCAGCCGCGCGGACGCCAGCGCGTGATAACCACTGCGGTTAAAACCCCTGCGGTGACACAGATAATCATCGCCAGAAAAGAGTACTGCAGACTGTTGATAATACTTCCGGTAACCATGTCATGAGAGAGAGCGTCGGCGAAATGTTTGACGGTGAAATCGCGCGGAAAAATGCTGCCATGCCAGTCATTGCTGAATGCGGTAAGAATCAAGGCAATGTGGGGTAATCCGGCCATAAACGCGACGGCAGAAAATGGCAGAAACGCGAAAATCGCACGCCATTTTGTCAGTTTTTTGATATTCGGCGAAGACATCCCCTTGGTCATGGTGACGGCGGCAGATTTACCTAAAAACATTCGGCTCAAGGCATAGAGCAGTGCCGCGGCAGTCAGCATTACGACCACCAGCGCATAAGGCAAAGGATTGGTTTCCAATTCGGTGATGCCGTTGAATATCTGAACCGTGGTGACGCGGTTGAAACCAAACATCAGCGGAGTTCCGAGTTCGGTAAAACTCCAGATTAAAATCAGGGTGCCGCCGGCGAAGATTCCCGGACGGATCATCGGAATGGTGATTTTGCTAAAACGTTTCCAGCGACCGGCGCCGAGATTGCGGGCTGCCTCGTTCAGCGCCGGATCGATATTGGCCAGTGCGGTCAGAATATTCAGATAAAGAATCGGATAAAGATGCAGTGCTTCGATGATGCAGACCATCCAGAAACGTCCTTCGCCGCCCAGCCAGTCCACCCTTGGAATTCCACAATATTGCAGAATGGTATTGGCCGTTCCGTAATATCCGAAAATCTGCATGAATCCTAGCGCTCCGACAAACGGCGGCAGAATCATCGGTACCATCATCAGGGTGTTAACTAATTTTTTCCCGGCAAAATCATAACGATCATAAATCAGCGCGGGAATCATGGCGATGACGAACGTCAGAGCAGTAGTTACCAACGCAATTTTCAGAGAATTAAGTAGCCCTTCAACATAAATCGGGTTGCGGAAACATTCTGCCAGCACTGCCGGATTAAGACCGTTTTTCACCACTGAATAGAGTGGCAGCAATAAGAACACGCTGAAAAAAGCCGCTAATATTGTCAAGGTCAGTATGCGCAGAGGTTTCACACGTTTCTACTCCAGTAATCTTTTATCGTGTCGGTTGATTGCCGCTATTTATTGGCGAGTCTATAGATCATAAAAGCTCCGATTCCCTGGTAAGCCAGATTAGGTATCCAGAGCAGATACTGCGGCATCAGATTCGGATGTGAGGACAGCGATTCACAAATAATAATGGACAGAAAAAATGCTCCTGCCAGAATGACACTGAGAAAAATCCCCACCGAGGTTTCGCGGCGCGAAGTTCTGATGGCCAGCGGCAGTCCAAGCATCATGAACGCGATCGGTGCCAACGCGAAGGCGATACGCTGGTTCATCTCGACTTCCAGTTTGGTGGTGGAACGATTGAAGCGTTTGTCAATGTGGATTCGTGCGAAGAGGTCGCGCATGGTCATATATTTCGGACGGATGCCGATATTGTATTTGTTGAATTCCTTGCCGTAAGGGAATTCAAATTCCACTTTTTTGTTGAAAAAACGCAGTTCAGGAGTCGATTTTTTGTCAATGATCATGCAGTCAAATAGCTGAATGGTGAGGATCTGTTTTTCACGGTCAACAATAAATTTGCCTCGTTCCGCAGTGATATCCTGTTCGTAATCGCGTCCGCTTTCGCTCATGGTGAAGATTTGAACATCTTTAACTTCATCTTCACCGACTTTGTCATCAATATAAACGATATTATTTTCAAACTGCACCTGGCGCCCTGGTTCAAAAATCGCCAGCGGCTGATCAATTACCGCACTGGCGAACATCTCCCGGGATTTTCCCAGAAGCGGCGGGCCGACGTTAATTTGCAGGTGAAGACAAATCAGCGCCATCAAAAAAGAGATCAGCATGATCGGCGAAATAATCTGTAAAATGGAAATGCCGCAGGCTCTCATGGCAGTTATCTCGGTGTCAGCAGACAGCCGGCCGAATACCAGAATTACCGCGACCAGAATTGCCCATGGGATCGTGAAAGTCAGGACAATCGGCATGGTGTATAGAGCGAACTTAAAGACATGAATAACCGGAATGCCCTGAGCGATATGGTCAATAATCTCAATCATGCGCGCGCCGAGCATGGAAAAAGTAAGAATTCCGATCGCCATTCCGAAAGTGATCAGAAAAGATTTAGTAACATACGAATTAAGAGTTTTCATTTTTTCCCTTGAAAGTTTAATTTGAAAGATACATGCAAAAACCGCTTAATCAAAATTGAGAATATGATTTTATGGGCTAATTCAGATTTTTCGTCAATAATTGAAAAACATGTTTGTTAAACTAAATTATACTCTATCCGGTTGAAAGTTTAACTTATGATTACCATGATTTTTTGAATGGTTTCGCATTATGCGGCAATTGTCACATGTCCGTTTTCATGCATTACCGTGTGAAAGTAAAATTTTTAGCTGAATAAACTTTAAACCACTCCAATCTTTTAAAATCAAGGAATCGGCGATGAAGAAACAAAGAACAGCCAGTATCAAACGCAAAACCCGGGAAACTGATATCGCAGTTACGATTAACCTGGATGGGGCTGGCAAGAGCAAAATCGAGACTGGAATTCCATTTATGAATCATATGCTGGAATTGTTCGCGCGTCATGGTTTCTTTGATCTGAATGTTGAAACCGTCGGCGATATTGAAGTCGATTATCATCACACCATGGAAGATCTGGGACTGGTGCTCGGAGAGGCTATTGCCAAGGCAGCCGGCGACAAAACCGGCATCCGGCGCTACGGTTCATGTCTGCTGCCGATGGACGAGGCGCTGGCTCAAATTGCGCTTGATCTGTCGGGGAGACCATACCTGGTTTATAAAGTTGATCCGCCGGCAACCTTGATCAAGGATATTGACACAGCGCTGTTTCGCGAATTCTTCCAGGCTCTTTCAGTCAAAGCCGGAATGAATCTTCACATAACAATATTGTCCGGTAGCGAAGTGCACCATGTTTTTGAAGCGATTTTCAAAGGTTTTGCCAAAGCGCTCAATCTGGCGGTGGCGATAGATCCCGCGATCAAAGGGGTGTTGTCCACCAAAGGATGCCTCTGAAATGCTGTATTATCTCTCCTTGCTTAAAGACAGTTTCGGCCCTTTTCGTTTATTTGAATATGTAACCTTCCGGAGCGCTGGCGCCATGATGACGGCGCTTCTGGCGTCGCTGGTGCTGGGGCCTTTGACGGTCAGGCTATTGAAGAAATTCCGTGCCAACGCCGCCAACCGTTACGCCGGATTGATTGATGAAAAATATATTGACCGTAGCAAAGACCGTACTCCGAGCATGGGCGGGTTGCTGATTATTTTTTCAATTCTGACAGCCTCTTTACTGTGGAATGTTTTGACCAGCCCGATTTTTTGGGCTTTGACCGTTGCCATGCTGGCATTAGCCGCAATCGGTTTTGTGGACGATTACTTTAAAGTGGCTTTTCAGAAGCGTGACGGTATTCCCGGCAAAGCCAAACTGGTTTTTCAGTTTATTATCGCCGGCGGAGCAATTTTTTTCATCGATTGTATGCCTGGTACGCACGGTCAGATGTGGCAATTAATGGTTCCTTTCATGAAGGAGCCACTATTGGTGTCGCCGTGGGTTATGGTCTTTACTCCGATCGTGGTGGTGGGCTCTTCCAATGCGGTCAATTTAACTGACGGCAAAGACGGGCTGGCGGTAGGTTGTACGATTTTCGCGGCGCTGGCAATGGCGTTTTTTGCATATTTTTCGAGTCATCAGGTTTTTGCGGTATATTTGAATATTCCGATGGTGCCCGGGATTGAAGAGGCAGTGGTATTTGCGCTGGCATTGGCCGGCGCATGTATCGGATTTCTCTGGTGGAACTGCCATCCCGCCTCGATGTTTATGGGCGATACCGGCAGTTTGGCGTTGGGCGGAGTGCTCGGCCTGATCGCGGTTTTTGTGAAACAGGAATTGACACTGTTGATTATCGGCGGCGTTTTCGTTATCGAGGCGCTTTCGGTGATTATTCAGATGGCTGTGTTTAAAAAAACCGGCAAGCGCGTTTTTCTCTGCGCACCGATTCATCACCATTTTGAACGTCTGGGCTGGACTGAAACTCAAATTGTGGTTCGATTCTGGATTTTGTCCGGAATATTTGCGATGCTGGGGCTGGCAACACTTAAATTACGCTGAAAAATGAAGTTCCGTCTGTTTTTATTACTGCTGATTACGATGTTTCCAGCACTGAACGCGGCGACCTTGCGCTGTGTTCAGTGCAACAAGGTTATCCGCGGCCGTTATTTTACTTCCGGCGGAAAAGCGTATTGCTCTGAAACCTGTATTGAGAAAACCTGGCCGAAATGTTCTCTGTGCGGCAAACATTTTCGCAATGGTGTTCAGCTGAGTGATGATCCGGGCAAAGTTTTTTGTAGCGATTGTGCCGCCAAGCCGCAATGTTTCAGTTGCCGTCTGCCCGCTGATTGCGAAAAGCTTGACGACGGACGCACTCTTTGCCGGGAATGTTATCAGCGTGCGGTGTTCAAATACGAAGAAGCACTGGAGATTTTCAATGAGGTCAGAAGTCGCCTTAAACAGGAANTGGAACTCGGAACCGAGCACCGGATACATTTTCAACTGGTAAGCCTGCCGGAGCTTGAACGACGTTCCAGAGAAACCGGCAGCGGAGCCGGAATTGAACTTGGCCTGTTCTATCATAATTTTACTGAAGTAACGCGGACGACTGAATCCGTGCTCCCGTGGCATAAACCCAAAACCGAAGTAATTCGGACGAATGAACGTTTTGCGATTTATGTTTTATACGGCATGCCGAGGGAAAAACTGATCGAAATCTGCGCCCACGAGCTGGCGCATGACTGGATGCAGGCAAAATATCCCGCAATTATCAACTTGAAAATCAAGGAGGGTTGGGCGGAGTATGTGGCGTCGAAGGCGAACCGGCTATTCGGCAATGAGTCTTTGAACCGGAGAATTGAACTTAATCCCGATCCGATATATGGCAACGGCTATCGCGAAATTGTTAAATATGTAACCGATCACGGAAAATCCGGGTTGTATGATTATTTCGCGTCTTTGAATCAGAATCATTCCGCCGCAGGGCAACGCGTAAAATGATTTTTAAAATTAGCGCGCGCATAATGCGCGCGTGAATTTTAAGAAGCAAAGTTACGACATAATATCGTTTCGGCAGAACGCAAAAAGCGGTTGTACAACATTTACTTATTTGGCAGGCTTTAAAAAATGCCATTAGAGACTTATATTAACCGTCTGATTTTTAATTTCACAAATAGCTGGGAGGCAACAATGGCAGTGGCGCGAAAGAAATCCGATGGCGGAATCAAAGCCATGATGGACTTTCATTGTCTGACGGAGTCGTGCGAAGGGGTGGTAAAGTTCAGCTTGGCGGAAATAACCGGACGGGATTTTCAGGCGGTTTGCCCGAAATGTCATCAGCCTTATGAGCTTAATGCTGATTTGACTGATAAATTAAAACGGATGCTGGCTCTGGTTAAGGCGATTGGTAATGCCGAGGATATTCTCGGTTCATGCAATGTCGCGGTTAATGTCGCCGGCGGCAGCGTAAAGATTCCTTACGCATTATTGTTGACCCGGCTGAATACTATGATTACGCTCAATTTAGGTGGGCAGGATGTGGATTTTCATCTTTGGATAAAACCGTCGTCTTCAAATACTTTCAATTAATAAAACAGGTAACTTTATGAATCTTAAAGAATTGCAGGCAGAGCTTGCCAGTGAAGAAATTATTGACATGATGAAACAGTCAAAAGCTTTGCTGGAAGGTCATTTTCAGTTGCGTAGCGGATTGCATAGCGATCGGTTTTTTCAGGCGGCATTGCTGCTTCAGCATCCTGATTTAGCTGAAAAAACCTGCCGTCAGCTGGCAAGGTTTTTTAATGGATGCCAGATCGATTGTGTAATTTCTCCGGCAGTCGGCGGACTGATTGTCGGTCATGAATTGGGACGTGCTCTTGGCGTACGCGCGATTTTTGCGGATAAGGATAATGATAAACTGGTACTGAAACGCGGTTTCAGCATCACGCCAGGTGAAAAAGTTCTGGTCGCCGAAGATGTGATTACCCGGGGTGGACGAGTTCAACAGACTATTGACCTGGCACGCAGTTTCGGTGCCGAGATTGTGGGGGTCGGAGTTATTGTTGACCGGAGCGGCGGTCAGGCTAAATTTGATGTTCCTCACTACAGTTTGCTGCAATTGGAGCTTGAAACTTATGAACCGGAAACATGTCCGCTCTGCAAGCAAGGTGTTGCACTCGAACGCCCGGGATCAAAATAATTTCCCGGAGGAATAATAATGCTTAGTTTGATTCTAGAAAAAATCTTCGGAAAAAAATCCCAGCGTGACGCCAAAAAGATGTTGCCGCTGGTTTTTAAAGTTAATGAGTTCGAGGAGAGTTATCAAAATCTTTCCGAAGAGCAGCTCCAAGCCAAAACCGCAGAGTTTAAAGAACGCCTGAAGAACGGTGAAACTACCGAAGATATCATGTGCGAAGCTTTTGCCGTTGTTAAAAATGCCTGCCGCCGCCTCTGTGGTTCCATGATTACCGTTTGCGGTCAGGAAATGGTTTGGAACATGGTGCCGTTCGACGTGCAGATTATGGGCGCAATCGCTCTTCATCGCGGCAATATTGCTGAAATGGCGACCGGTGAAGGTAAAACCCTGGTTGCGACCATGCCGCTTTATTTGAATGCTTTGACCGGGCGCAATTGTCAATTGGTTACTGTTAACGATTATCTTGCGTTGCGCGACTCTGAATGGATGGGCGCTGTTTTCAGATATCTCGGCTTGACGGTG
>JGI24712J26585_10003239_pt1 | contig 12902 bp, 10 predicted proteins | sample BioPla3DNA2_FD_26585 | JGI IMG/M metagenome (IMG submission 26585) | reverse complement strand
ACTATTCACCAAAAATAGACAAATATATGTTATATTATGTATAATAAAAATCTTACTTACTAAGGAGAAATAAACATGCATGAAAAAAGCTTGTCTCAAATATATGACCTAATTAAAAACTATCCTAAGGATACAGTTATTGGAGAATTCGCTGGTAGGGATAGTGTAGCCGCAATTTTGAAAGCTATGGAAGATAGTTCAGTAAACAATATACTGCCTATTGCATCCTTTGCTCCTACAGAATATGGGGATTTTGATATCTTAGAATCAAATTATGAAAAAATGGTTGAAAGAGCAAAAGAACTATATGGCAATAGCAAGACCATATTTCCACTTATATATTATAGTGATTTTGACTTATGGAGTGTCTTGAACGGTAGATTTGTCGATTATATACTTAAAAAATATGAATTCTATACACCATGCATGGGATGCCATGCTTATTTTCATCTATTAAGAGTTCCTATTGCTATAAAAGTCAGTAATAGAATAATAGCAGGAGAGCGAGAAAGCCACGATGGAAGGATTAAACTCAATCAAATTGCTGAGTGTTTAGATGCCTACGAGAGAATTGCTAAAGACTTAGGTACAGAGTTAATGATGCCTATTAGATATATGGAAGATGGAGATGAAGTAAAAAAACTAATTGGTTGGAATTGGGAGGAAGGAAAAAAACATCAAACTTGTGCCTTTAGTGGTAATTACAAGAATATTGACGATAGTGTTAATTATGATAAAGAATTGGTTAAAAAATTCATTGATGACTATCTTTATCCTGCATCTATTGCATTAGGAAAGCTAATTATCAATGAAGAAAACCCAACAAGAGAAAAAATGGTACAAGCTTTGAAAAACAGAGGTGAATTGCTTTGAAGACAGTTCTTCTGCTATTAGACGGCTTGGGAGATAGACCCCATAGTGTTTTAGATGGTAAAACTCCATTAGAATATGCTAACACTCCAAATTTAGACAAATTGTGCAAAAATGCTGAAACCGGTATAATGATTCCTTATAAACAAGGTCTACCTCTTGGTACTGAAGTCGCCCACTTTATTCTATTTGGATATGATANTAAGGATTTTCCAGGTAGGGGGATAATCAATGCCTTATCTAGAGATGTAGAAATAGAGGAAGATGGAGTCTACTTAGCTACATCTTGGGCTTGGGTTGAAGAAGATGATGATGGACTTGCTATTAAGGAAAGATGGACAAAGGATTTGTCTGATGAAGAAATCATTGAGTTAGGGAAATTATTGCCTAAGTCTATTAATAACATTTCCTTCCATTGGCAGCAATCAGTTAACATGCATGGTGTTCTTAAACTCCAAGCTAAGGATATCAGCAGCGAGATTTCTGATAGTGATCCATTTTATGAAAACAGTTATGTAATGAAGGTTGAGCCCTATGAAACTAATAGCATAAGTGCTATTAATACTGCAGAAGCAGTAAATATTTATTTGAAAAAATCCTATGATATTCTTAATAAGTCTAATGTGAATCAGGAAAGAATAAAAAACAATAAAGAAGCTGCCAACTTTCTATTGACTAAATGGGCTGGTAAAAAATCCAACCTAGCTAGTTTTGAAGAAAAGAATGGTATGAGTGCTTGCATAGTTGCCTCTGGAAAATTAATGTATGGTATTGCCAAGCTTTTAGGAATGGACTATATTAAATACAATAGCTTCAGTGAAGGTGTTAACTTAGCTTTAAACAAGGACTATGACTTTATTCATCTTCATACTAAAGAGCCTGATGTGGCTGCTCATACAAAGGATCCTCATAATAAGGTAAAGGTATTAGAATATATAGACAGTGAAATTACCCCCCTTGTTGAAGCTGCATTAAAGGGAGAAATCCTTCTAATTGTAACCGGCGACCATACTACACCTAGCTGTGGACCTCTTATTCATTCTGGAGAGCCTGTGCCAATTATGTTCATAGGTAAAGAAGTAAGAGTAGATGATGTATTGACCTTTGGCGAAAGAAGTTGTGCAAAAGGCAGTATTCGAATGAATGGGTCAGACTTAATGCAAATGGTTTTAAACTTCACAGATAGGGCCCAAATATATAACTATAGGGCAGGATCTAAAGAGTTAAATCATATCCCTAAAAAGATAAATAAGCTTAGAGTTTAAGAATTTGCAAATGGGTAAACATATACTATATAATAGCTTAAATACTTATATTGAGATAAATTATTATGTAAATACTTGAAAGGTGTGATATTAATTGACTAAGTACCGCTTAGGCACTAAATGTATACAAGAAGGTTGGAAACCACAAAATGGAGAGGCAAGAGTATTGCCTATCTATCAATCCACAACCTTTAAATTTGATTCCAGTGAGGATATGGCAAAGTGCTTTGATTTAGAAGGAGAAGGATATTTCTATAGTCGCCTACAAAATCCAACAAATGATGCAGTTGCTGCAAAAATTGCAGCATTAGAAGGTGGAGTCCTTGCAGTCCTTACATCCTCTGGCCAGGCTGCTACTACTTATGCTATCCTAAATATTTGCAAGGCAGGAGATCATATAGTTTCCTCATCATCCATTTATGGTGGGACCTACAATCTACTAGCTCATACTTTTAAAGATTTTGGTATAGATTGTACATTTGTTGATCCAGATTGTAGCCAAGAAGAGCTTAATGCAGCTTTTACAGACAGAACAAGATGTGTATTTGGAGAAACAATCGCCAATCCAGCTCTTACTGTCTTAGATATTGAGAAATTTGCAAAAGCAGCTCATGCTCATAGGGTTCCCTTGATTATTGATAATACTTTCCCTACACCAATGAACTGTAGACCTATTGAATGGGGAGCAGATATTGTTATTCATTCTACAACTAAGTATATGGATGGTCATGCAACTTCTGTAGGCGGAGCAATTGTAGATAGTGGAAACTTTGACTGGCAAGGAAATTCAGACCTGTTTCCAGACCTAACAAGTCCAAACGAGACCTATCATGGAAGTATCTTTACTGAACTATATGGAAAAGCTGCATATGCAGGAAAGCTTATAACTACCCTTATGAGAGATATGGGCTCTACACCGTCTCCACACAATTCTTTCCTTTTAAACATTGGTTTAGAGACCTTGCACCTTCGTATGGAAAGACATTGTAGCAATGCTCTCAAGGTGGCTGAATATTTAAAAAATCATCCTTGTGTAAGTTGGGTAAAACACCCTAGTCTAGCTGGTGACTCTGAATATGAAAAAGCACAAAAATACTTAGCAAATGGTTCATGTGGAGTAATAGTATTTGGTGTAAAAGGAGATCGTAAAGCTGCTACAGCCTTTATGGATTCTCTTGAAATGGCTTCAGTAGTAACCCATGTAGCAGATGCTAGAACCTGTGTCCTCCATCCAGCTTCAACTACGCATAGACAGATGAATGATGAAGAACTAAAGGCAGCTGGCGTAAGCCCAGACTTAATCCGTCTTTCTGTTGGTATTGAAGATGTAGAGGATATAATAGAAGATATTGAACAAGCTTTAAAGAAAGCTGTAGAATAAAGGAAATATTAAAGAAAAGGCCACTTCAAAAAGTGGCCTTTTTTGTATATAATCCTGACCCTTTTATTCCATTTCCTTAGGCATGTGGTATGTTTGTGTAGTCTGATATTTCACGACTTATAGTACATAAATCATCTACACTTAAATCATGAACACTGGTGTTTCCAGTAATTCTAGCAAATGTTTTTAACTCATCTAAAGAAACTCTCAGGAAGTTTTCCAATCTTAGAGCCCCAGCATCACCATCAAATCTTTCTCGTAACTTCTCATCATGTGTTGTAATACCTACAGGACACCTACCAGTATGACAAATACGGTACTGTTCACAAGCTATCGAAACCATAGCAGCTGAAGCAATAGCCACTGCATCTGCACCCATAGCTAAAGCCTTTGCAAAATCTGATGATACCCTCAGACCACCTGTTATTACTAAGTCAATATCTGACCCGACAGAATCTAAATACTTTCTTGCTCGGTATAAGGCATATACTGTTGGTATCCCAGCGGAATCACGTAAAAATAGTGGAGTAGCTCCAGTCGCACCGCCCCTTCCATCAATTGTAACAAAATCAGGCTCAGCAAATACAACACACTCTAGGTCTTTTTCAATTCTTCCACCAGCAATCTTAATTCCTATAGGCCTACCTTCAGACCTGTCACGAAGTTCAGTTACTAAATCCCTTAGGTCTTCCTTAGAATTAATATCCGGGAACTTTGAAGGACTAAGTATATTTTGGCCTACAGCTTTATTACGTATTCTGGCAATATCAGGTGTTACCTTGTTTCCAGGAAGAAGTCCCCCCATACCAGGTTTAGCCCCTTGACCAATTTTAATTTCAATAGCATCAGAATTTCTAAGATTTTCATCAGTAACACTATATTTATTTGGGATATACTCAAATATGTACTTATAAGCAGCCTCTCTTTCCTCTGGAAGAATACCACCTTCCCCACTACTTGTTGCAGTTCTTGCCATAGCACTACCCTTTGCAATAGATATCTTTGCCTCTTTGGAAAGGGAACCAAAAGACATATGCGAAATATATATAGGGCTATCAAGGACCATAGGTTTCTTTGCTTTTTTCCCAATAACAGTTCTTGTATCAACATGAGCATCATCCAGCAATGGCATTGGATTAAGCTGGGCACCAAGAATCAGAATATCGTCCCAATCTGGCATTTTCTTTAAAGGCCCCATTGAATCTATTAGAGTTTCTCCAGTTACAGACATATCATGAATTTCTTTTATATATCTATATTGGGCATCCTTTTTCTTATATTTTGCCGGATAATTCAAATCAATTTCTATATCTTCTTTCTTTTCAATTTCTTGCTCTTTTAATGATTCTACATTCTTAACTGGTTCAAAAACATCTATAGGCTCTTTACACACTGGGCATTCCCCTAATTCAGAAAGAGGCTTACCTTCTTTTTCTTCATCATAAATATATCCACACACACTACATTTGTATACCATCAACTCATCCCCTTACCCAAAGTATTTTCATCTATTAGTTTAATTTATACCCAGAAGATACAAAAAATGTTCAATGTACATAGAAAGAATCCTCGACAAGCTCGGAATGACAGATTCACTGACTTGAAAAAAAGGCTTATGAGAGAGAATTGCAAGACCTAGAATTTTTTATTTGAATGAGCTATTGAATTCTTTAAATCTGAAACAGTGAACTTTTTTCTATTATCATAAGCCAAAGGTCAAATTTAACAATTACCTTCATAAACATATTTTAGATTTTTTCTTGCAATATTGGCTAAATCATAAACCACTTTTACTTGTGTTGGACCCTTATCTTGCATTTTATAAGATGGGAAAAACCTTGATATGTGAAGAGGGATATTTGGATCAATAGATGCGATGAAGTCAGAAAGCTCTATTATCTCCTCTTCACTATCATTTTCACCAGGTATTATTAGAGTAGTGACTTCTACATGGCTATACTTTGCAGCTAAGGCAATAAAATCCTTAACCCTTTCTAGATTGCCACCGATTTTTTCATAAAAGTCATTGGTAAATCCCTTTAAATCAATATTAAAAGCATCTATATATGGAAACAAGTCTCTCATTGGTCCTTCATTAAAACATCCATTGGTAACAAGAACATTTTTCAACCCATTCTCTCTAGCCAATATTGAACAATCCCTTACATATTCATATCCTATTAAGGGTTCATTATAGGTATAAGCTATCCCTATGTTAGCTTGGCCCTTTAATTTTAAAGCTAGCTTTACCATATCCTCTGGTCCAATATTGTCCACCATTACTTCACCTTTAGAAGCAAAAGATATGTGATGGTTTTGACAAAAAGAACACTTTAAATTGCAACCAAAGCTTCCTATTGATAGGATGTTTTTCCCTGGACTAAATCTTCTAAGAGGCTTCTTTTCAATAGGATCAAGGTTTATGCTTGTAATAAGCCCATAATTAATTGGAACGACCTTACCATCAACATTACTTCTAGCCCTACACAGACCAACTTGCCCATTGCTTAAATTACAGTAATGGGGACAAATATCACATTTTATTTTACTCATGTCTCACCACCTGGAATCTTTCTAACTTATAATTTTCATTAGGCTTTATCCCAGCTTTTCTTAAGGCTATAGAAATCTGTTCCTCAGCTGTATCAACCCCATCAAGATTAGGAAGCAACAAGCCCCTCCTGTGTCCTTTACTTACAATTACTCCATACTCTTTAGGGTCTAGCTGGTCAATAGAACTAATCTCTTCAGCTTGACCCAATACATCTACACTGTATATTAATCTTGGAAGTTCTTCCTCAGTGACAGGAGGAAATCTTGGATCCTCTAAACCTGCACTAATAGCATTTCTGATTATCTCATCAGCTATACTTTCTGTAATAGGAGAAATAGTCCCAATACAACCGCGTAAACTACCATCTAATTTTAAAGAAACAAAGACTCCTGCCTTATTTTCTAACATTTCTTTACTCAGATTATCAGGCCTTTTAATTAANTTATGATTAATTACGTAGTTTTCTAGTGTTTGACGGGCAAGCCTTACATATTCATCCTCTTCTTTCTTTAAGGACTCTATCCTTTGTAATTCCTTGTCTAAAAATATTTTATCCAAATGTCGATTTTCGTCATCTCCCAAGACCTTAAAGGATGCAACTGCATATCCAACGCCAAAGGGTCCTTCATAGGAAAGAAGGTCTGAATCAAGGCCTTTACCATCTAGGGCTCCTGTCATAATAACAAATGACCTAAGACCACATTCTGCAGCCTTCTCACAAAACTCTTCATCAAATTGAAGAAATTTTATAAAATCTCCACTTTTCATAGCTTCAGTTACTTCCCTGTCAAATATAGGTCCTTCTTCTCTGTAGCCATAAGGACCAGCGTCTTTCAACATATGAGACAAGTCTCCACTAGCAATAAAGACTATTTTTTTATTGCTTTTTTCCGCAACCTTAGCAATAGATTTTCCAAACTCATAATGCTGTAAAAATGAAAGTCCTGAAATAGATATACGAACTGTTTTATAATCCTTGTAGTACTTATTTACAAAATATAAGGGAATCATAAAGCCATGATCTAGCTTCTTATTTCTTTCCCCCAGACTCCCTGCAGGGATGCCTTGACTTTCTGCTTCCTTAGAAATCTTAATAGCCATATCTTCATCATATTCTGTTTCTATTGATACATTCCTATAGCCAAAATCTCCAAAGTCTCCTTTTGCCCTTTTCCCAGGAGAAATATGAAGATAGTCAGAGTACATTATAGAATGAGGAGTCGTAATAATTATTGTATCTGGTTTAATATCAGATATTTCCCTTGCAATTTTGTCATATGCATCGACAGTTTTCTGTATCTGTCTTTCCTCTCCTCTTCCAATTTCCGGCAAGATTAACGGTGGATGAGGTACAATATAGCTTGCAATAATTGACATCTTTCCACTTCCTTTCTTACTGTAAATAGTATCAAATAGTGTGAATCTTTTCAACAATTAAGAAAACCCTCATAATATGAGGGTTTTCAACCAAAATCAAACAAGATAATATTTACTTTCTGCTATTTGCTATTGTTTTAATAGTTATAAGAATTAGCACTATAATTCCTAAATATCCTGTATATGGATAAACAGTACCAACTAATTGCCCAAATGGTAATTGTCCACCAATAAGAGCCAAAATTGTAAAAACAACTACTGCTATTTGGTTTCTCTTAGTACCTTCTTCTCCACCAAATTTTGTAGCAGTTACCCACAACATTGGAGCTGCAGTAGAAAATATTTCAAATAAGAGAATTATTGAAAATACAAAGCTTACAGTAGGAGAAATTAAATCTGATAAATATAGGTTTGGTATTTCCAATATTGCAATTTTATCAATATATGATAATAGGGCTATATTTAAAAGAAGACCAGCAGTCATCAAAGCTATACCACCTACAATTGCTCCTAAAACAGCTTCTTTTTTTGTACTTGCACCTTTTCCCATTTCAGTCAAGAATGGAATTGAACCTGTAACATTATAAGCTACATAAAGAATTCCTGCTAACCACCATGTACTTGTACTTGATGTAGCCTTTGGCAATTCACCAACTGCTGCCATGTTTTCTGCAACATTAGCAAGACCAGCTGGATTTTTTGCTAGGGCAACAATAGAAATAATTATGGTAAATGCTATTGTAATAGGTCCTAAAAGTCCAATAATATCAACTATTCTTTGCAATCCAAATAAGTTTACCACTAATACCAATGCTGCCATAATTAAAGTTCCTACAACTTGGGGAGTACCAAAGTATTGATGCATCGTTGCTCCCGCACCAGATATCATTACTACTACAACCATAAATAAGAAAATAGGTATAAACCATTGCAAAAAGGCACCAAAAATCTCACCACAATAGTACTTAAATGCATCCAAAGTATCATTCTTATGTTCATAGCCAAACTTCATTAATATAGCCCCTGAATATGAGAATAAAAACATACTTATAAATATTCCACCTATACTATAAATACCATATGCAGTAAAAAACTGCATTATCTCTTGCCCTGTAGCAAATCCAGAGCCTATCATAAATGCTACAAAAGCTCCAGCAAACTTTATGACGTTTTTAACACTTGTTTTTCCTTCCATTAATAAACCTCCTTTATTAAATTATTTTATTATTAATTCAGATGTTTTCAATAAGCACTCAATCAATAAGCCCATATCCTTATGCAAGTTTATCCTTACATAGTTCTTGCCTAATCCATCATAGCCTTCACATGGTACTGCTTTTAGTCCAGCTCTTTCCATTACTTTAATTAAATCAATAGAATCATCTTCACAATAAACCATAGATATGGGTACATTTACTGATGTATAGCCAATTCTTAATTTTGTATCCTCAAGAGCTTCAATAATCCTCTTCTTTCCACTATTAACATTAGATCTACACTCTTTTTCCCAACCACTATTAATTATTTTAGCCCCTATTTCTCCAGCGATTGAAGACTTTGCAAATGGAAGATTTGCTTTATTAAATACTGAAATAAAATCTTTCTTTCCTACTACATAGCCTAATCTAATACCAGCAGCCCCTAAACCTTTAGAAAAGGTTCTTACTACTATTAAATTATCGTATCTCTCTAGTAAATCTACAGAAGACTCTTCAAGATCCATATAATCCCCATAAGCCTCATCAATAATCACAAAACTATTTCTTTTTTCAGCTTCTGCCACAATTTGCTCAAGATCACTCTTTGGAATAACCTGTCCTGTTGGATTATTAGGATTATCAATATATATGTATGCTTCATCAAGATTATCTAAATCAGCCAGAAAATCTTCAAGAGAAAATTTGAACTTATCTTCTTTTCTTAGATATACTGGTTGATAATTAGCCCCATACATATTGAAGTCATCAATAACTGCTGTAAATTGTGGAGCAACTCCCAATATTGTCTTTCCTGGTTTTAAAAACATTCTATTTAATGTAAGCATAGCTCCTATGGAACCGCATGATAAAGCTATCATATCACTTTCCAATTTTGTGACGGAGGCGAAATGTTTACATATTTCCTCTAGTAATTCCTCATCCCCATGTGGATAGGCATCAATATGATTAAGATCAATAATATAATCATTTAATCCTGGCCATGGTCCATATGGATTAGTCCCAAGAGAAACATCTATCTTGAAATTAAATTCTGACAAATGCTCAGCATAATCATTTCTTTCATATTTAAGCAAAGTATCATTTATACCATACATGAAATCACCTTCCTCTATTCTTATACTTTGTTTATAAGTATATATCCTTACATTCTAATTTAATTTGCAAGACTTTTCAAGGAGTATTTTTATGAAAGGGTAATTAAAAAAGCCTTGGAAAATCCTAGATAGGATAATCCAAAGCTTTTTATCTTGTCCCGCCCTAGACCCTAAAAATATTAACTAATTTTATCAACTCTTCTGATAGCCTCTTAAGGTTTTCAGAGTGCTCAACAAATGTATGGGTAATAGCTGTGACTTCCTCTGTTGAAGCCGATACTTCCTGGGTACTAGCGCTGATTTCCTCTGACACTGCGGAAATATTTTGAGTACTCTCAACAATACTATTCTTATTAGAATCAATTCCAGCAGTAGTATTTTTAATCTGCAATATCTTATCATCTAATTCATTTACATTGTTAATAATTTCATCAAATATCTTCTTAGTCGAATCTACTGACACAATTTGTTCATCTACAGCCTCTTTTGATATTTTCATTGCTTCTACAGCATCATCAGTTCTCTTATTCATTTTCAGAATTAAATCGCTTATATGATTAGTAGCCTCAGATGATTCTTCTGCCAACTTTCTAATCTCTTCTGCTACAACTGAAAATCCTCTACCTGCTTCTCCAGCCCTAGCAGCTTCAATGGCAGCATTTAAAGCTAATAGATTGGTCTGTTCAGCTATTTGAGTAATTGCCTCAGTAATAGAATTTATTTCATTGGATGATTCCTTAACATCATTTATTATATTGCTAAGATTATCAGATTCACTGCTGGTTTTTTCTGTTCTATCAATAAGGATTTCTACCTCTCCTAATCCCTTATTACCTAAGCCTTCAGTATCACCAGCTAGTTCATTTGCCTCGAGAATTGCGCTGTACACATTTTCAAGGGAATTAGCTAAGTCATTTATACTATTTGAGTTCTTATCAATTTCCATAGCCTGCTCCTGGCTACCCCTAGCTACTTCTTGAATTGTTTGAGATACTTCATTCATTGCAGAATCTGTTTCCTTTGTCATATCAAGTATAGAACTAGAAGTACTAGCAACCGTCTCAGATGAAATCTTTACTTTCTTTAATAGGTCACTTATTCTATCTATCATCATATTAAAATTGTCACTTACTTGTCCAAACTCATCCTTTGACTTAATATCCATATGTATAGTAAAGTCACCTTCTGCTGCATTTTTTAGTCCTGATACCAATTTATTTGTATTAGTGGAAATAAATCTGCTAAAGACAATAGATATTATTATTGTAATTATTAAAGCTATTCCAATGATAATTCCTGTACTATACAATAAGGCTTGGGTCCCCTCTATAAGTTCAGTTTCAGGTATTGAAGTAGCTATTATCCAATCTGTTTGTGCGTTTTTAACAAAGGCTGTAAGCTTGTTTTCTCCACCAAATTCATGCTCAATAAATCCTGAATTAAATCCTGCAGCATTCTCCCAAAAACTACTATTAGTGATACTATCTGTCCCCACAATTTCAGAATCAGGATGGACTATTGCTATCCCGGTCTTGTCTATTACAACTACATATCCATCTGCACCGATCTTAGTACTAGCCATATAAGTTGATAAGTCTTGTATATCTATATCCATTCCTACAACGCCAATAACTTCTCCCTTATCCTCAACTGTTGTAGATACAGTAATTATCATATTTCCTGTAACTGCATCAGTATAAGGTTCTGACCAATTTATCTCTCCGCTTTTATCCAGAGCTCCTTTATACCAGGTCCTACTAGTAGGATCATAATCATCGCCTAGGTCTGCAAGAGGATATATAATCATTCTCTTATCATTGGTTCCTAAATATAAACTAAGTACATCTGGATTAGATTCACTAACATTGCTTAACTCATCTAATAATTTGTTTACATAATCCTCATCATCCGGGTTTTCATGGACTTCTAAGATAGTATCACTATAAGATACTGACTTAGTTTGTCTCCCCATCCCATTAAGATAATTGTCAATACTAAAATTAACAATATCCGCACTTTGAGTACAAGTAGAAACTAACTCTGCCTTTAATGCATTATAAGAGTTATTATAATTTATAAATCCAACTACAGCTATTGAAATAAGTAATGTAGAAATCATTATAAGAGATACTTTTGTACCAATTGAATTGAATCTAGATTTACTACTTCCCTTTGTTCTCTTTTTTGCTTCCTCCTTTGTTATTTTCTTTTCTACGTCTTCTTGTTTTAATTCTGAAAAACCCATATTGCACCTCCATTTTATTGTAAAACCGCAACTAGAACCAGTACATGACTACATATGTATATCGGTCAACTTGTCAGAAAATTAAGCCTTTTTCTAAGGAAGACTTGTCAAAAGTCCTCAAAAAATCTATTGCCTTGATTTAGAACATATGTTCTGGTATTATTAAGTAAAGTATAAAGACGAAGAGGAGGTAAAAAAATGCATGACTTAATTAATAAGGGTATTATGGCTATTGTCCCCGAATATATAGAGGGTAGAGGAAATTGTGTGAAAGTATATACCAATAATAGCCAACCAATTATAATACAAAAATCTATTAAAACTGTTTTAAGGAACTTGTTTAAACACTATATGATTGATCTAAATGAAACTAAAAAAAGATATATTAATCTAGTGTCATCCCCTAATAATGTTCCTCTAGCCTTGAGTAATAAAGACATATTTATTCCTTTAAAGACTAGAAAACCCATATGCAGAAATGACGGCGCTACTGGCTATATTAATATGAGATACTTAAAAAAAACAGTTAAAAACAAGAATACTACAACTATACACTTAGAAAACAATATTAATATTGAATGCCTCTGTAGCGAAAATACAGTTAAAAACCATCTGAGAAACGGGACTATAGTTAGCAGATGCTATGAGGAAAGATCTATGTCTGTATCTGAAGATGAACTTACTTACAGGGGTAAGAAACCCATACTTATTGTTTATGAAAAATAGGACAAGAAAGAGGGACAATTGTCCCTCTTTTCCCTAACCTAATTTATGCTCTTTACAGAAATCCTCAAGTATTTCATTAAGATTTGGACTAGATATTTCATCTAATTCATAATGTACACGTGTATAAGGTTTATTGATTTTGATAATTCTAGTTAAATCAATAGGAGTAC
>JGI24712J26585_10003234_pt1 | contig 12912 bp, 10 predicted proteins | sample BioPla3DNA2_FD_26585 | JGI IMG/M metagenome (IMG submission 26585) | reverse complement strand
GAAGGAAACAGAAAGATAATGCCTTTGTTCATGAAATCTCACTCCTGCTGCGGGATGAGTTGAAGACCAACAGAACGGAACTCAGTGAGTCTCTGCGTGAAAGTCGCAGGGAACTTGCTGAAGGACTTGAAAGAATGTCGCTGAGTCTAGGCGAAAAACTGGGACAGATCAATGACAGTTCCCAGAAGGCAGCACGCGAAAACCGCGAAGAACTTGCAAAAAGCCTGCACCAGTTTCAGGAAACATTTACAAATAATGTAAGAGACTTCAANGAACTGCAAAAGCAGAAATTCGATGATATGGCGCGTCGGCAAGACGAACTTGTCAAGGCAACCGAACAGAAACTTGAGAAAATGAGGGAGACTGTTGATGAGAAACTCCACAAAACACTTGAAGAACGACTGGGNCAATCCTTCAAACTAGTTAGCGAAAGACTCGAGGCAGTTCAGAAAGGTCTCGGTGAAATGCAGGTACTTGCAAATGGCGTAGGTGATCTCAAGAATGTTCTCTCAAATGTCAAAACCCGCGGCCTGCTCGGTGAGATTCAGCTTGGCAACATCCTTGAGCAGATAATGAGCAGCGAACAGTATGAAGCAAATGTAATCACCAGGAAAGGTGCTTCTGAAGTTGTTGAGTTTGCTATCAAACTACCCGGCAGGGATGACAGTGGAACCCCTGTATATCTGCCTATCGATGCCAAATTCCCACAAGCTGACTACCTACGCCTGCAGAATGCTTTTGAAAGTGGTGATAAGTCCATGATAGATGCAGAAACAAAGAATCTGGTGGCAGCAATCAAGAAAAGTGCAAAAGATATAAGGGACAAATACCTGGATCCGCCACATACTACCGATTTTGGAATTATGTTCCTGCCTGTTGAAGGTCTGTATGCAGAGGTTGTTAGGCAGGAAGATCTTCTTGTGACCCTGCAAAGAGATTATAAGGTTATAGTAACAGGTCCAACGACCCTGGCAGCTATGCTCAACTCCTTGCAGATGGGCTTTAAGACCCTTGCTATACAAAAGCGAAGTAGCGAGGTTTGGAATGTTCTTGCGGCTGTCAAGGGTGAGTTTGCCAAGTTTGGTGACGTCCTTGAAAAGGCCCGTAAAAAACTGAATGAAGCAGACAGGGAACTGGATTCACTTGTCGGGACCCGCACCAGGATGATGATGTCTAAACTAAAGAAGATAGAAAAACTCCCAGCAGCAGGACAAAACGCATTATCTGAAGGAAAAGCAGGAGATATTTTCGAAGATGACTTTGATGAAACGGATAGCCCCAATGAGTAGGCAGTAGCTTAACTATGCTAGGCTCAGCGCCACTTAATCCTTACAAACTCCTTGGGCTTACTTATATGAGCAGGCAGACTTTCCCGTATTGCATGTTTGACTGATTCTACCAGCACGGGACGGTTAAAACTATTGTGATAAACGAGGCTCACCTCCCTGCTAGGTTGAGGATCGGCAAAACGTTTGACATNCTGTGTATCCGGTTCCCCTACTGAGAGTTCGGGTACCAGCGTATAACCAATATTCCTTTGAACCAGGCCTTTCAGAGCTTCAATTGAGCCACTCTCATATTTGAAATTGAAGGGACTANCATCAGTCTGATTTCCACAAAGCTTAAGAGCCTGATTACGGAAGCAGTGCCCCTCACTCAACAGCAGAAGCTGCCCTGCATCAAGATCAGACGCTGTGATAGTATCCTTCAGCAACAAAGGATGGGATAAGGGACCATAGAATAAAAAAGCCTCACTGAAAAGTAGTGTCTCATCCAAATCCTTCTCCCCAGTAGGTGTGGCCATAATTGCCATATCAAGGCGGCCCTCATTAAGGGCCTTGATTATCAGCTCAGATTCAAGTTCCTCGATATTCAGCTGAGTATCNNGATACTCAGCTGCAAACTTAGGGAGGAACAAAGGAAGCAGATAGGGAGCAAGGGTAGGTATGATTGCCAGTCTGAATACCCCTTCCACACTGTTTTTCTCCCCGTCAAGGATACCATATAAATCTTTGATATCCTTCAATATCCTGCGTGATTTCTTAATAAAAATCTCTCCTTCTGGAGTAGGTTTCAGCGGTTTCTTGGAGCGGTCAAACAATTGAATATCCAGTTCCTCTTCAAGCTTACGCAACTGCATTGTAAGAGTCGGCTGAGTTACGTTGCAATGATTTGCTGCCGTAACGAAATGTCTGTACTCGTCTAATGCGATTACGTACTCGAGCTGCTGAATATTCATATTTAGGAGTTTAAATTCACAAGTCTTCAGACAAGCCCTGCTTAGGCTCTTTATTCAAACATATTCTTCATCCTGCTGAAGAAACTCTGGCCCGAGGCCTGTTTAGTGCTAAAAGATTCAGATTCCCGGAGTTTCTCAACAAGCTTGACCTCTTCCTTGGTTAGGTCTTTTGGAATAAATACATTGATCTTGACAAGCAGGTCTCCCTGTCCGTAACTGTTGATTTCAGGCAGTCCTTTACCCTTCAGTCTTAGTATTTTACCCGGTTGGGTTCCACTATCTATCTTCACTTTTACCTTTCCCTCAACCGTAGGAATTTCAACAGTTGAACCAAGAATAGCATCAGGTACCGATAGCAACAGATTATAGATAAGATCACTTCCATCTCTTGTCAACTCTGGATGCGGTTCTTCCTGGATCAAGATGATAAGGTCACCATTAATACCTCCTCTGCGAGCCGCATTACCCTTACCGGAAACAGACAGTTGCATACCGTTCTCAACACCGGCAGGTATCTGAATAGTAACGATTTCCTCCTGACGAACCAGCCCTTCACCATTACAGTGCGTACAGGACTGAGTAATTACAGTTCCCTCACCGTGACAGGTAGGACAGGAGGTGGTCTGGTGCATCTGACCCAGGATAGTATTTGTAATACGAGTTACCTGGCCTGTTCCACGGCAGGTGGAACAGGTGCTGTATGCAGTACCTCCGGCAGCACCTGTACCGTTACAATGAGTACAGCTGACGTATTTCTTTACTTTTATCTTCTTTTCTACACCTTTAGCAATCTCAGCAAGTGTCAGACTCACCTTGACACGCAGGTTTGACCCTTTGTTGACCCTGCGCGAGCTACGACCACTACCACCAAAACCACTAAAGCCGCCAAAACCTCCAAAGATATCACCAAAGTGAGAGAAGATATCATCCATGCTCATGCCACCACCAAATCCTCCTCCGGCAGAACCTCCTACTCCAGAATGACCATAACGGTCATAGCGGCTGCGCTTATCAGGATCACTCAACACCTCGTAAGCCTCGGCAGCCTCTTTAAACATCTCCTCGGCTTCCTTATTACCTGGATTCTTATCAGGGTGATACTGAATAGCCTTCTTGCGATATGCTTTTTTTATCTCCTCAGCAGTAGCATTCTTGCCTACACCAAGTATTTCGTAGTAATCTCTCTTTGACATCTTTGGCTTCTGTTATTTACTCACCTACCACCACTTTGGGGAAGCGGATTACTTTCTCATCCAGCATATATCCCTTTTCCACACAATCTATCACCTTCCCTTTCATATCTTCACTTGGCGCAGGCACCTTAGTGATTGCTTCATGGATTTCTGCATCAAAAGGCTGGCTCTCAGTCTCAATGACCTTGACACCATTTTGTCCCAGAAATGCTATAAACTTGTTGTATATCAGTTCGACACCTTCCNTCAACGCATCTACGCTGTCCGAATTTGAAAGGTGCTTTAATGCTCTCTCAAAATCATCTATAACAGGAAGTATTCCTACAAAAATCTTTTCACCTGCGATCTTTGTAAGCTCCATCTTTTCCTTAAGGGTACGCTTGCGATAGTTGTCATATTCCGCCATCAACCTGATATGCTTATCCTGCAGGTCAGCCAGTTGCTTTTCAACCTCAGAAAGCTTCTCAGCTAGTCCGGCTCTCTCCTCATCATGGCTGCATTCACACTTACCCTCACATGACTCGGNACCCTCCTGCTTATTCTCCTCACATTTGCAGTCGTCCTTAGTCTCAAGCTCCATGTCCTCTGTTTTTGCCTTACCCTTGGAATTCTTCTTGCTCATATCTTAATTTCATTATTTTCAATTACATAAAAATCACCTTGCTNGCTTTGCAACATTGCAAAAGTAGTCAATTTCTTTGCCAAATCATACAACGCTGTCATTTTGGCTGAGTATGGGCCTTCTCGGTTCCATAATCATGTAAAAATGACAAAGACAGCATCTTCGCAGATGCTGTCTTTGCTTATTAATTTGTTGGTTCTATCTCCTACCTTTGATTTCTGGCATATCTGGAACCATCAAAAGCCTCAAGCTTTTCAAGTGCAGCCGAGATACCGGCCAGGTCCTTACTCTTGGCAACAATACGGCCATTCCCGTCTATCAAATAATCCATCATCTCTCCGCCTACTTCAAACATAGCTGCCAGTTCAGATTCTCCACCCATAAAATCACACAAGTGGTAGAAATCATACAACTCATCTCGCTCTATCACCTGATACAAAGGAGTTTTAAACCTGTCAAGTGAAATACTAACAATAACAAAACTGTCGCTGTTAACAAATCTGCCGTTGCCATAACGCTCCAGAAGCATCTTCTTTCCATAACTTTCAACTCTGGATGAGGCATCGTACGAAGCCCAGAAATCGATTAATACCATCTTGCCTTCAAGATTGCGGGAATCGAAACTGGTACCGTCAAGCAGATAAGACTCAATCTTTGGTGCTCTGTCGCCTATCTCCACACCAACTGTCGGTTGGTATGATCCACTAAAGAAAGTAAGTAACAAAATCCCTCCAAAAATCATTAACGCTACTGCTCTAAAATTCATCTCTGCATTTTTGGTTAATACTATTCTGGTGCGAATCTCAGTCAATTATCTATACGATTTTCGTTTTTTAGATGAACCCAACTGAAACGTTGACCAAAAAATGTCGCGCCAAAATTATGCCTAACAACATCTATTAACCAAATGTTTTTGTTTGGAATTGTTAATTTTGTTTATTATATTAAAAAGAAACAAGGCTATTTGATTGATTGTCAGCNGATTGACTTTTTGTTAAAAAGGCACAAAAATGACTAACGGTCAAAAACCTGTGGTCTACAAAGAATTAAATGCGACGAATAGATGCTCCAAGTTGATTAAGCCTTGTATCGATATTCTGATACCCTCTGTCTATCTGTTCGATATTATGGATAACACTCTTACCTTTTGCAGACAGGGCGGCTATTAGCAGGGCTACACCAGCCCTGATATCCGGAGAAGTCATTACACAACCCCTGAGAGAAGTTTTGTGGTTATGTCCAATTACAGTAGCCCTGTGGGGGTCGCACAGGATAATACTGGCTCCCATATCGATGAGTTTATCCACAAAAAACAAACGGCTCTCGAACATTTTTTGGTGAATAAGTACACTTCCCTTGGCCTGTGTAGCAACAACCAGGAAGACACTCAGCAGGTCAGGAGTCAGACCAGGCCATGGAGCATCTGCTATGGTCATAATGGAACCATCTATAAATGTATCAATCTCATATTCTTCCTGAGACGGGATATAAATATCATCACCTCTGATCTCAAAATTAATACCCATGCGACTGAAAGCCATTGGTATAATACCAAGTTCTGAAGGTGCTGCATCCTTAACAGTAATCTCACTCTTTGTAATAGCAGCCATTCCAATGAATGAGCCAATCTCAATCATGTCAGGCAGAATCCTGTGTGAACAGCCCTTTAGTTTGTCAACTCCGGTAATTGTCAGCAAATTGGAACCTATGCCATTGATCCTTGCGCCCATGGCACTCAGCATCTTACATAGTTGCTGAATATATGGTTCACAGGCAGCATTATAGATAGTGGTAACGCCTGGAGTCAAAACTGCTGCCATGATAATATTAGCAGTTCCGGTCACTGAGGCCTCATCAAGAAGCATATAAGTGCCTTTAAGCTCTTCGGCATGAACGGTATAGAATATCTCGTCGGAATTGAACTCGAAGCGTGCTCCCAGTTCGGTGAATCCAAAAAAGTGAGTATCAAGTCTGCGACGGCCTATCTTGTCACCACCAGGTTTTGGGAAATATGCCATACCATATCTGGCCAACAAGGGGCCCATTATCATAATGGAACCTCTGAGAGACGAAGCTCTTGATCTGAAATCATCAGTCTGCATATAGTGAATATCAACATCTGCAGCCCTGAAACTGTATCTGTTGGGTCCAAGGTATCTAACCTCAACTCCCATCTTTCTCAGCAGTGCTATCAGATTATTGACATCCAGAATGTCAGGCACATTGTCTATTATTACCTCCTCTGAGGTTAGCAATGTGGCACAAATTACCTGCAAGGCCTCATTCTTTGCTCCCTGTGGTGTAATCTCACCCGACATCCTGCAGGGGCCTGTGATTTCAAAACTACTCATAAATATGCCGGCTGGTACAAATTAAATCTATTCCCTGCCCTTGTTTCTTTGAAAATGTTGCTTCTTCCGATTAATATTGTTGCGTACATTCTGGTTTTCACGGGGTTCGCCCGACCCTCTGAAATGCCTTGACTCAGCAGTCAGGGCTCCACCAGAAAGCCTTTTAATATCTTCCATTACCCTCTCATCAGTAGCATTGTCCTTGTTCCAGTTAATCAGAGACTTCTTCATCTGACCAACAATCAAGGTCACCAAATGATCCTTCAGTTCGCCTTCTTCCATACCGGAGGCCTTCTTTATCATCTGCTCTACCAATCTTCCGTAATGCCTGTAAGTCATCACGTAGTCACTGTAGGGAACCTTGTCAGGAGTTGTACTAAATTGGTTGATCTTTGTTACATCATAAGGATAGTCGATATCAAGCTTGAAATCAGACATCAATGCAAGGTGATCCCATAGCTTGTGCTTAAAATCACTTACATCACGAAGGTGAGGGAAAAGATTACCCATCACTGATATTATTGAATAAGCACACTTCAGCCTTTCATCCCTGTCTTCAATGGTGGTTGCATACTCAACCATCTTGTGAATATGACGTCCATACTCGGGAAGGACAAGCTGTTTTCTTTGTGAATTGTAATCCATCGAAAAATTTTAAAAATACTCTTTTATAACTCCGGAAATAATACTTGCGGGAAGATGTCAACTAACGACAACAGGCAAAGGTTCAGATAGAAGACAAAGCTAACCCAATATTTTTAGTTTGGCAAACTTCAGTAATAATTGTTTAGTTCCCGCATTTTCAAACCTTACATGAGCCTTGGTGTCCGGAGCCTGTCCTTCTAGTGCAATCACTTCTCCCAAACCAAAACGCTCATGCTCTACCTTGCATCCCACACTTATCCTGTCAAATTCAGAAAACTTGCTGTCGGTAAACCTTCCTCCCTCAGATGAAGAACCCGAAACAGTGTTGCTGAAGCTACTGCTGAATTTTGGCCTTGAAGGTTCCGTTGGCCTATCAGAGAAATTAAACAAGGGCTTGCGTGCCTGACTTTGCTCCCTCATTCCGGATCCACCAAACGCTGACTTTTCTTCTATGCTTAGATAACTCTGATCGATCTCCCTAAGAAAACGACTGGGATTAACGAAGTTGAACTCACCATTCTTAAATCTGCTACGTGCATAGGACAAGGTAACTCGTTTCTCAGCTCGAGTGACTGCCACATAAAACAAGCGTCTTTCTTCCTCAAGTTCCTGCATATTGGAGCCCGACATTGGTGAAGGAAAGGTACCCTCCTCGATTCCTACGATGTACACATACGGAAACTCAAGGCCCTTGGCTGAGTGAATAGTCATCAAAGTAACCTTCTCACTCTCAGCCTCATTCTCATTATCCTGGTCAGTCATCAGGGAAACCTCAGCCAGATAATCAGTCAGTGAAGCAGGTTCGCCCGCCTCCTTGCGGGCATCACAAAACTCCCGCACCGCGTTTAGCATTTCATCAACGTTCTCAAACCTTGCCCGTCCTTCTGTTGAAGTATCTGACTGCAATTCCTTTAATAAACCACTTGTAGCCAGTATTTCAGTTGTCATGTTATATGCATCCAGTTCGCCCGACTTGGCAACAAAGCCCTTGATAATACCGGTAAATGCACCCAACTTGCGCAANGTACCGCTGTTAAAGCCCAGAGCCGAAATGCCTGGATGGTTTAACACCTCCCATATAGTAATATCATTATGTACAGCTGTTGCTTCCAGTCTGTCAAGAGTAGTCTTACCTATGCCCCTTGCAGGATAGTTGATTATCCTCTTAAGTGCTTCACCATCCCTTGGATTAATAGCCATTCGCAGATAAGCCAGNAAGTCTTTGATTTCCTTACGCTGATAGAAAGAAAGTCCTCCATATATGCGGTAAGGGATACCGGCTTTACGAAATGACTCCTCAAAAATACGTGACTGGGCATTGGTACGGTACAGAATTGCATAGTCATTAAAAGAAGCTTCATCGCCGCCCTTTCTGGCCACTATATCATTGGCTATCAGATAACCTTCCTCAACATCCGAATAAGCCTGCAGTATACGAATTTTCTCACCCTCCTCGTTGACCGAAAAGACCTGTTTGCGGATCTGGCCCTTATTATTTGAGATAATACTGTTTGCAGCGTTTACAATGGTCTGAGTAGAACGGTAGTTTTGTTCCAGTTTAAATNGCTTATAGTCTGGATAATCATTACGGAAATTCAGAATATTCTCTATCTTGGCACCTCTGAAACCATAGATACTTTGAGCATCATCACCCACTACGGTAATATTCCTGTCAGGTTCAGCGAGCTTTCTGATTATCAGATACTGTGACATATTGGTGTCCTGATACTCATCTACAAGAATGTATTTAAACAAGTTGCAATACTTGGCAAGTACATCCGGATGGTCACGAAACAGAATATTCGTATTGAGCAACAGATCGTCAAAATCCATTGCGCCGGCCTTGTAGCACTCCTTCATATAGCGTGCATAAATCTCATGTACTCTGGGAACCTTAGAAGCTGCATCACTCATCAACCTCTTCTGGTCACGGGCATAGGCATTAGGAAGTATCAGATCGTTTTTGGCAGATGAGATCTTTGAAAGTACCAAACCCGGCCTGTATTCTTTCTCCTTTATCCCCATCTCATTGAGGATACTCTTGATCAGACTCTTCGAATCGCCAGTATCNTAGATTGTGAAATTGCTTGGATATCCCGTCCTCTCATGCTCAGCCCTTAGTATTCTAAGGAATATTGAGTGGAAAGTGCCCATCCACAGACGCGAAGCCCTTTCCCTTCCAACAAGTGATGCGATACGTTCCTTCATTTCAGCTGCNGCCTTGTTTGTAAAGGTCAGCGCCAATATGTTCCATGGCGCTGCATTACCTGACAACAGGTAGGCAATGCGATATGTCAGCACACGGGTTTTTCCGGAGCCGGCACCAGCAATAACAAGGTTTGGACCATCTGTCGACAGTACTGCTTCCCTTTGTGCATCATTTAGTTGTTGAAGAAATTCAGGCACGGACAGTTCTTGATTTACCAATTCGTATATGGGCAAAAATACAATTAATCACCCATAATTTCGTTAGCAATTGTGTAAATTAGCGCATCAAAGCCGTACTAACATCAGGACTATGAACTTACTCCCGAAAACCTCGACTCTTCTTCTATTTTTCCTATCCTTTATGACCGTGACATCCGGTCAGCTATTGCTGGAAAGTAGCACCCCTTATATGAAAGCTGAGAATACTGCAGTACCGGCCGACAGTATTTATCTGGTAAATCAGGTTGCCGGACTTACAGTCAGGACTTCACTACAGGGTAGCTATATATATGAATGGCTAGGCTTCAATAATAACAGCGACAGTTGGGATATCCCTCTGGCCTATGGAACAATAAGCACCTATACACCCTCGATAGAAGGAGGTATTCTGCTTAACATCAGGGATATCAACTCCGACCAGATCATCAGCAGCTACCGCTGCTGGATCTTTGTTCCCCAGATACTTGGTGCATCAGTTTCAATAGAGGAAAGTACATGTCAGTATCTTACCTTTGTAGGAACTGCCCAGACTCGCAATCTTGTATATTATGACCTGGACGGCAATTCTCATATTGTCGTATATCCCCTGACATACAGCATCAGTTCCTCACAGGGAATTGAGGGAGAAAGCAAGGATGAGTTTGTTTCAATAGAAGCACCTTTCAGTGATGATGAATATACTCTTACCGTAGCTTTGCCGGCATTGGGGAAAAGTGCGAGTAGTGAACCGGTAGCCCATACTGCCTTTGCAGTAAGGGCCATGATAGGGCACGAAGTGATAAAGCCGGAGGTTCCCAATGAAGGGCACATGGGAATAGTCAGCGGATCTGCGCCGTTGGAGATTCGCTTTACTGACAATAGCAAGGGAGTGGTGACAAACCNGGAATGGAGACTGGGTAGTATCTCCTCGAGAGAGAAGGATCCCTTTCATGTATTTACAACGGCAGGCAGGGATACAGTAAGGCTCTTTGTCGAGAACTTTGAGACTGGTTGTATGGATGAAGCCGAACTGGAAATTTTGATTATGGATCTGGCACTTGAGGCTCCCAATGCCTTTACTCCAAACGGAGACGGGGTGAATGACCAGTTTAGGGTATATTACAGGTCAGTACGTAAATTCAAAATGCAGATAGTAAGTCGNTGGGGACGCACAGTATACGAATCCGACAATCCTGCTGAGGGATGGGATGGCAGCATTGGCAATGGAGATGCACCTCCGGGGGTATATTACTACTTTGTTGAGGCCGAAGGCTATAATCCTGGTGAGAAGATTAAACTTCAGGGTCCTGTACACCTAATAAGAGAGAAATAAGAAATAACCGATAAATTACTACAAATGGTAAAGCACGTTGTACTTTTTAAATTTAAGAGTGAACTTCCAGCCGATCAGAAGGCGAAGAAAATGGCTACAATAAAAGAAGCGCTTGAGGGGTTGAGAACTAAGATTAAGGAACTGGGCTATATTGAAGTCGGTATCAACTCAAATCCATCGGAGACTTACGATCTGGCTCTGATCAGCGAGTTCACTGACTGGGACAGTCTNAAAGCATATGTAGTACATCCCGAACACCAGAAGGTATCGGCAATGATACGTGAGATACTTGAAACAAGAGCTTGCGTTGACTACGANTTCTAATACAGGAGCCCTGTCACACTCTGTCTGAGAAGACACAGTGTGGCAGGGGTCTTAGATTATATTGTGAAGCCATAACCTCACCGTAGGCCCCTGCAGAACGAATTACAAGTACATCGCCCCTTGCTGTCTCAGGCAGGGACACAGCTTTTCCAAAACTGTCAGACGACTCACATATTGGTCCTACAACATCATACTTTTCTTCCGCAGCAGAACTTGAGATATTCTCTATTTTATGATATGCCTGATACAAAGCAGGTCTTATAAGGTCAGTCATTCCTGCATCAACGATAGCAAACCTGGTCTTGACACCTTCTTTTACATATAACACACGAGTAACAAGGCTACCACACTGACCAACCACTGCGCGCCCTAGTTCGAAGTGCAGTTCCTGCCCCTCACCTAGTTTGATGCCGTCCCTGAATACTTTAAAATAGCTCTCAAAATCAGGAACAGGATTTGCATCAGGATACTGGTAGTCAATTCCCAGTCCACCACCAACATTAATAATCCTCAGATTGTAGCGTCTCTGGGTAAACCAATCCATTATCTCACTAACCCTGTTGCACAGGTTGCGGAATGACTGCATATCGGTAATCTGAGAACCGATATGGAAGTGAATACCCTCTAGTTTAATATTTGTAAGAGTCTCAAGACTTGTAACAACCTTTTCGAGATCCCACTGATTGATACCAAACTTATTTTCCTTTAATCCGGTAGTTATATAGTGGTGAGTACGGGCATTCACATTGGGGTTGACCCGGAGGGCAACCCTGGCTGTTTTACCTTTCGATGCAGCAATCTGATTTATGATCTCAAGCTCTGGAATTGATTCTACGTTGAAGCAGGCGATATCATTATCCAACCCCAATTCAATTTCCCAATCTGACTTCCCTACACCGGCAAAGACAATGCCTGAGGGCTTGAATCCACAATCAATAGCACGTCGAATCTCATAACCGCTAACACAGTCGATTCCCAGCCCGTAATTCCTTATTTTTTCAAGTATGACAGGATTAGCATTGGCTTTTACAGCATAGTGTACCACGAAGCCATATTTACCGGCCTCCCTGCTAAGACTTTCAAGGGTGCGGTCCAGCAATTCCATGTCATAATAATAAAATGGGGTCTTTATCTCCCTGAATTTTGGAAGTGGGAATCGACTTTGCATCTAGGGTATTTTATTTGGTTATACAACACTAAAACAGGTGTGCACTCAATGCTCTCAAGGCATCTTTCTTGTATTCGGCAGCGACAAGAACAGAAATATTGTGGTCGCTTCCGCCATAAGAAATCATCCTGATCGGAATCTCTTTAAGTGCATTAAATACACGATCGGCATAGCCCTTGTTTTCACGTCTCAGTTCACCTACGATACAGATAATTACCTGGTCTGTGTCAATCTCTACGGCACCATATTTCTTGAGGTCATCAACGATCTCGTTAAGGAAACGGTCATTGTCGATTGTAACAGAAACACCAACCTCGGAAGTGGTGATCATATCGATAGGAGTCTTGTAGCTTTCGAAGACCTCGAAAATCTTTCTCATGAAACCATAGGCAAATAGCATGCGACCTGATTTGATTCGGATAGCAGTGATATTATCCTTGGCAGCAATAGCCTTGATTCCGGCAGATGTTTCATTACCCGAAATCAAAGTACCGGGAGCAGCAGGATCCATGGTATTGAGAAGGCGTACGGGTATGTTGCCCAGTTTGGCAGGCAATACACTGGTAGGGTGCAGGATCTTGGCCCCAAAATATGCAAGTTCTGCAGCCTCATCAAAAGACAGTTCGGCAAT
>JGI24712J26585_10003232_pt1 | contig 12920 bp, 8 predicted proteins | sample BioPla3DNA2_FD_26585 | JGI IMG/M metagenome (IMG submission 26585) | reverse complement strand
CGCTACCATATACGCTGGAGTGGCGGAACAGGCAGACGCACAGGACTTAAAATCCTGCGGTAGCGATACCGTACCGGTTCGATTCCGGTCTTCAGCACCAAAGTCATAAAACTTGTTTAAGTTTTATGACTTTTTTTATTACCTGTGATATAGATAAGCATAGATAGCTATAGATACCTGGGGTAACATAAATTATATGATAATTAAAAAGAATTTATTAATAATAATATTAATTTTTCATCATAAATTTGTTTATAATGACAAAATAAATGTTCTGAGAAAATATAAATAAGAATAGGAGATATCATATTAAAAGCTAGATTTTTTAAACTTAAATAAAATAATCAGCTTTTTTTAATAAAAGGATTAGTTCTAAAATTTTATCTATCTATAAGGGATTATCAAATAAAATGTCCTACGAAAAAAATAATTAGTCGCATTAATTGACATATCTCACCTCAACATAATGCTATAATCAAAATACATTTTATGGAAGGTGGAGGAATGGTATGCAATATGGTGTGGATATATCAACTTATAAAAGAGTAAGCAAAAAGAATAATAAAAGGGAAGTTAAGCTTCAGGGAGACATTTTCAAATCCCTAATAATGCTTACTATTGGAATTTTATTAAGCAGGGTTTTATTATCAATAACAAAGGATATGGGTATAGCACCCTTTGGTATTACATATTTGATATGTTTAAGAAAGGAAAGTATAAGAGATAAAATCCTTGCCTTAATTGGAACGATAATAGGATATCTATCAATATCTAGTGATTTAGAGGGAGCTGTAGGTTATTGCCTTGTAGCCTTAATAGTATTAATTTATAGTGAAATATGTAAGCAAATAAATCTTAAGGAAAAGGATGCTATAACATTTTTAATAATATTTTCAGCATTTTTGATCTTTAATTTTACAGTCTATAAGCAGCCTATTAGAATTAACCTAACATTTTCCTTCTTAAAATTAATAAGTATAATACCTGTTAAATATATTATAAGTTATGCATTAAGCTCAATAGATGAGCTAGATAGTGATTATTTATTCTCTACAGAAGAATTAATAAGTATGGGAATATTAATATGTTTATTAATTACTGGGGTAGGAAGTTTTAATATTTTAGGTGTTTATTTAAGAAGTACAATAGCTATTTTTGTTATTTCACTTTTTGCTTATGTTGGAGGAAGTGGATTGGGATCAGCTATTGGAATTTCCATGGGCTTTATAATAGGAATAACAAATAATGATATAGCAACTTATATAACTATCTACAGCTTGTGTGGTCTTATTATGGGGGTTTTTAAGGATACAGGCAGAGTGTTTTCATCCTTAAGCTATTTAGTGGTTTATTTTATTATATCCATGTATTCTAATTCATTTAATATAGCAGGTATCATAGAAATTTTGCTTGCATTAATCTTATTTATAATGATACCGGAAGTTATAATAAATAACATTGTAAATGAGCTTAATAGGGACAAAAAAGCTGAAATTATTAATGATTTCCACTTAAATGAAGTGAAGAATGAGTTTTTAGAAAGATTAAATTCAATGAAAGCAGTATTATCAAGCTTATCAAATTCTATATTAAATTTAGGCCAAAATGATATTTTATCTTTAAGTAATAAGGGAACTGCAATGGTTGAAAGTTTAGCAGATAGGGTTTGTTATAACTGTGAATTAAGACAAAGATGTTGGGATAGGAATTTACGTTATACCTTCGATGGTTTTTCAGAACTTATAAGCAGCTGTGAAAATAATGATATATACTTTCCAAAGTCTCTAAATAATAAATGTGTCAAGAAAAGCAGTCTTATGAAAAATGCTCAGGAGATTGTAAACAATTATACTGTTAATGAAGCTTTAAGAACTCGATTAACAGAAGGAAGAAAGCTTATAGCAAGTCATATTAATAATATGTCTGTAACTATGGGAGATATGATAAGAGATTTTGAAAAGGATGTTTCAGTGTGCACTGAAATAGATAAGGTCTTAAAAAAGGCCCTTAATAAGGCAAAAATAGAATATAAAAATATTTTCTGTTACCTAGATAGAAAAGGAAGAATGAAAATAAAAGTTACATTAAGTAATTGTGAAGGCAGTAATTATTGTGCTAGAAAAATATTGCCAGTGATAAATGATTTGGTAAAGGTTCCAATTTCAATATCCAGATCTGGCTGTAGAATAGACCCGGATACAGATGAATGTTCAGTAATAATTGAAGAAACTCCAAAGTATCATGTAGCTTCCTATGCATCAGTTAAATGCAAGGATGGAGAAACCCATATAGGAGATAGCTATAGTTTCAATGCTAATGATGATGGAACATATTTAACTATAGTAAGTGATGGAATGGGTTCTGGTCCGGAAGCCTTAGGAGAAAGTAAGTTAGCAGTAGACCTTATAGAAAAGTTTATTGAAGCGGGCTTTACTCAAAAAACTGCTATAAATACAGTTAACTCAATAATGGCAATGAAATTTAATGAAGATGAAAAATTTACAACTATGGACCTAAACTTAATTGACCTATATACAGGAGAATCAGAATTTATAAAAATAGGAGGAGTAGTTAGTTTTATAAAAAGGGGAGAAGAAGTAAAGGTAGTAAAATGCAATAGTCTTCCATTTGGGATATTAGATTCTGTAGACATAAGCTCAGAAAAAGTGAAACTTAAACATGGAGATATTATAGTATCAATAAGCGATGGAGTGTTAGATATAGATAGAAACAATTTAGGAAGTTATTATTGGTTAGAAGAATACCTAAAATACTCAGACAATAATCCATCAGAATTATCAAGAAATATATTAGAAAAAGCAATTGTTTTAAGCGATGGAAGAGTGAGAGACGATATGACAGTTTTAGTATCAAAAATCTATGCAACCCATTAGAACAACGGGCTTATAGAGCCCGTTGTTCAATTCATAATTCAAAATGCACAATTTCGGATGATTTTCAGATTGGCTGAAAATCTTAGAATATATATTCTTCTCAATAATATATCTAAAAATTTAGAATTAATCTAAAATATATTCTCTTCATAATTCAGCAAGGCTGAGTTATTTCATTAACTGAAACCTGAAACCTGAAAATTGATAACTGCATTAGCTGTTTACATCTAATGCCATTGTGTTATTATAAAGATATCAAAAAGTACTGAGGAGTTTTAAGGTGGTTAACAAGGTAAAAGCTTATATAATAGACAACAATCTTATAAACAAGGGTGAAAAAGTTTTAGTGGCTTTATCAGGTGGTCCTGATTCTGTTTGTTTGCTGCACATACTATATAAATTAAAAAGTGATTTTAACATAGAATTAGGGGCAGCTCATGTAAATCATATGTTAAGAGGAAATGAAGCTATTGAAGATGAGGAATATTCAAGGAAGTTATGTGAAAGTTTAGGTGTTGAATTCTTTTCAACTAGAATAGATATACATAAAATATCAAAAGAAAAAGGTATATCAGAAGAAATGGCTGGAAGAGAAGAAAGATATAACTTTTTTAAAGAAATAAAGCTGGCTAAGGGGTATAATAAGGTTGCAGTAGCTCATAATTTAAATGACCAGGCAGAAACTGTAATTATGAACTTAATGAGGGGCTCTGGAATAGAAGGCCTTTGTGGTATTCGAGTAAAGAGACAAGGGGGAATAATTAGACCGGTTTTATGCCTTTCAAGAGATGAAATTGAAGAGTATTGCAGAATAAATGACCTTAAGCCTAGAATAGATAAAACAAATTTAGAAAATATTTATAGTAGAAATAAGATAAGACATGATATACTTCCGTATATGAAGGAAAATTTCAATGAAAATATAATCGAAACTATTAATAGAATGAGCAAACTTATTCAAATAGATAACGATTATTTAAATAAGGAAGTTGAACTTAACTATTCAAGGTACTGTGAAAAAAGGTCTGATAGCTTAACTATTTCAAAGGGTGCCTTTTCTTTAGATTTAGCTCTTTTAACAAGGCTTATAAAAAAGTCCTTGTTTAATTTTTCAGAAAAATATAAAAATATTGAAATGAAGCATATATATGAGGTTATAGAATTATCAAAAAATACTACAAATAAAAAAATATATTTGCCTAATAACATATTATGTGAAAATATATACGGTGACATTTATTTAAAAGATAAAAGAAAAGTGTTAAATAAAAAGGATAATAAAGAAGAAGGGGAAGTAATTCTTAACAAGAAAGACTTAGATAATAATTCAATTGAATATAATAACTATATAGTAGAGTTTAAAATTATTAACAATTTGAAAAAAAATATAGAATTTTCTAATAATGTATTAATAAAATATTTCGATTATGATAATATAAAAGAAGAATTAAAAATTAGGCATAGAAGAAATGGAGATAAGATGATTCCTTTAGGAATGAAAGGTAATAAAAAAGTAAAGGATATCCTTATCAACTTAAAAATACCTGCTGAAAAAAGAAAAGAAATACCTATTGTAGTTTTTGATGAGGAAATTGCCTGGATAGTTGGGCATAGGGTCTCTGAAAGTTTTAAGGTGACAAAAAAGACTAATAAAATTTTAAAAATTACTTTTAGAAGAAAGGAAACCGTAAATGCTTAAAGATATAAAAGAAATTTTAATAACAGAAGAAGTAATAAAAGAAAAAATAAAGGAAATTGGAGGTAAAATAAGCAGAGATTATAAAGATAAAAACTTATTGGTAGTTGGTATTTTAAAAGGTTCAGTAGTTTTTGCTGCTGATCTAATAAAAAATATAAATATACCATGTGAAATTGATTTTATGGCAGTATCTAGTTATGGAAATTCATCTGAAACCTCTGGTATTGTAAGAATATTAAAAGATTTAGATAATAACATAGATGATAAAGACATAATAATAGTAGAAGATATTATTGATAGTGGAGTTACATTAGATTATCTTCTAAGATACCTTGAAGCTAGAAATGCAAAAAGCGTAAAAATTGCCACGTTACTAAGTAAACCGGCAAGAAGGAAAACAGAAATTGATGTAGAATATTTAGGATTTGAAGTACCAGACGAATTTATAGTTGGGTATGGATTAGATTATGCAGAAAAATATAGAAATTTACCTTTTATAGGTGTACTAAAAGAAGAAGTATATAAGTAAAGTTTACAAAAAGTAACAAGAAGAAAGGGGGGCCTTGAATGAAAAAATATTCAAGCGCAACGGTATGGATATTTGTAATTGTGATGCTCTTTTTATCAGCAACTCTATTATGGAATGGCGGTAGTGCATCAAATAGAATAGTATATAGTGATTTTCAACAAAAATGGATAAATGATGAGATAGACAGTATTGTAGTTGAAAAGGAAAAAATGAGTGTTTCAGGTAAAACAAGAGACAATAAGCAATTTACAACATATGCACCGAGTGAATTAATTCAACAATTAATAATTGAAAATCCTAAAGATGATGTTAAGGTTGAATTTAACCAACCTTCCAATAGTAGCTTTTGGATTAGTCTTATTCCAACATTAATGTTAATGGTATTATTGTTTATTTTCTTTTATATGATGACCCAGCAGTCTCAAGGCGGGGGCAGTGGAAGAGGCGTTATGAACTTTGGCAAGAGTAGAGCTAAAATGATGTCGCCAGAAGATAAAAAAGTTACATTTGCTGATGTAGCTGGAGTAGATGAGGAAAAACAAGAATTAGAAGAAATAGTTGATTTCTTAAAGCAGCCTTCAAAATATACAGAGATGGGAGCTAGAATACCTAAGGGAGTTTTACTAGTGGGTCCGCCAGGAACAGGTAAAACATTATTAGCAAGAGCAATAGCTGGAGAAGCAGGAGTTCCTTTCTATAGCATTTCAGGATCAGATTTCGTTGAAATGTTTGTAGGTGTTGGGGCTTCAAGAGTTAGAGATTTATTTGACCAGGCTAAAAAGAATTCACCAGCTTTAATATTTATAGATGAAATAGATGCTGTAGGTAGACAAAGAGGTGCAGGCCTAGGTGGAGGTCATGATGAAAGGGAACAAACATTAAATCAACTGTTAGTTGAAATGGATGGTTTTGGAACAAATGAAGGAATCATTATGATAGCTGCAACAAATAGGCCAGATATATTAGACCCAGCTTTATTAAGACCTGGTAGATTTGATAGGCAAGTAGTTGTTGGTGCACCAGATGTTAAGGGAAGAGAAGAAATATTAAAAATTCACACTAGGAAGAAGCCGCTAGCTGAAGATGTAGAATTAAAGACTTTAGCTAAGATGATTCCAGGATTTAGCGGTGCTGATATAGAAAACTTAGCAAATGAAGCTGCCCTGTTATCAGTTAGAAAAAATAAAAAGATAATAGGAATGGAAGAATTTGAAGATGCTATAACAAGAGTTATAGCAGGTCCTGAAAAGAAGAGTAGAACTGTTAATGAGCATGATAGAAAATTAACTGCATATCACGAAGCAGGTCATGCAGTTGTTATGAAGTCATTAGAGCATTCTGATCCAGTTCATGAAATAAGCATAATTCCAAGAGGTATGGCAGGTGGATATACAATGCACCTACCAGAAGAAGATAGATCATATACATCAAAAGCAAGATTAAGAGATGAAATGGCAGGCCTTCTTGGAGGTAGAATAGCAGAAAAACTTATATTATCTGATATAAGTACAGGTGCTAAAAATGACATAGATAGAGCAAGTGCTATTGCAAGAGCAATGGTTATGGACTATGGTATGAGTGAAAAGTTAGGAACTATATCTTATGGTTCAGATAATAATGAAGTATTCTTAGGTAAAAACCTAGGAAAGAATAGAAACTTTAGTGAAGAAGTTGCATCATTAATTGATAAAGAAGTTAAAAACTTTATTGATGAGGCATACAACAGAGCTGAAACCATATTAAGAGAAAACATGAGTAAGTTACATGCGGTGGCTAAGGCCTTACTAGACAAAGAAAAAATTGATCGTGAAGAATTCGAAAGAATTTACGCTGAAAATTAATTTTGAAATTTAAATAGCTATTTTTTATAGATAATAATGTTTAGAGTTTATGCTTTATGGTTAATAATAACTAGATAATTTAAAAATATTTATATAACTTATTATTAAGTATATAATATATTAAAATGCTGTTATATAATATTTAATAAGTAATTCAGATTTTCAACTTAGTTGAAGATTATCTAAAATTTTCAATCGTTAATAATTAAGTGTTAATTTAAAAAAGGGGAGTGATATATATGAAGAGTGATATTCAAATAGCTCAGGAAGCTAAAATGGAACCTATAGTAAAAATAGCAGAAAAATTAGGCCTTACAGAAGATGATATTGAATTATATGGAAAGCATAAGTGTAAATTATCTTTAGACATATTAAAAAAGAATAAAGATAAGAAAGACGGGAAATTAGTACTTGTAACAGCAATTAATCCAACGCCGGCAGGAGAAGGAAAGTCAACAGTAACAGTTGGTCTTGGTCAAGGGCTATGGAAAATGGGCAAAAATGCAGTAATAGCCTTAAGAGAACCATCTTTAGGTCCTGTTTTTGGAATAAAGGGAGGAGCTGCAGGTGGTGGATATTCACAAGTAGTTCCAATGGAAGATATAAACTTGCATTTTACTGGAGATATGCATGCAATAACTTCAGCCAACAATTTATTAGCGGCAGCAATAGATAACCATCTTCATCAAGGAAATTTACTAAAAATAGATTCAAGAAGAATAATATTTAAAAGAGTTATGGATATGAATGATAGAGCTCTTAGGAATATTGTTGTAGGCCTTGGTGGTAAAATTAATGGTTTCCCAAGAGAAGATGGATTTATGATAACAGTGGCTTCAGAAATTATGGCAATACTATGCTTATCAAATAGTCTAGCAGACCTTAAAGAAAGAATGGGAAATATTCTAATAGCTTATGATTTAGAAGGAAATCCAGTATACGCAAGACAGTTAGGTGTAGAAGGAGCAATGGCCTTACTTATGAAAGATGCCATAAAGCCTAATCTAGTTCAAACTTTAGAAAATACACCAGCAATAATTCATGGAGGCCCTTTTGCTAATATTGCTCATGGCTGTAATTCAATTGTAGCTACTAAAATGGCTTTAAAGCTTGGAGATATAGTTGTAACAGAAGCAGGATTTGGTGCAGACTTAGGAGCTGAAAAGTTTTTAGATATAAAATGTAGATATGGAAACTTAAATCCAGACTGTGTTGTAATTGTTGCTACAATAAGAGCATTAAAGCATCATGGAGGTTCTGCCTTAAGTGAATTAACTACTCCTAATGTAGAAACTTTAAAGAAGGGAATTTGTAATTTAGAAAAACAAATTGAGAATATAAAGAAATATAATGTACCAGTAGTGGTTGCAATTAATAAGTTCTCTTCTGACAGCAATGAAGAGGTAGAGTTTATAAAAGACTTCTGTAATAATATTGGTGTTAAGGTAGCCTTAAGTGATGTTTGGAGTAAAGGTGGAGAAGGAGCCTTAGAACTTGGTGAAGCTGTTTGTGATGTATTAGAAAATGAAGAAAGCAATTTCAANCCTTTATATGAAGTTGAAGGTACAATAGAAGACAAGATATCAACAATTGCAAAGGAAATATACGGGGCAAAGGGAGTAGTTATAACACCTAACGCTAAGAAACAAATAAAAGAGTTAGAGAAATTTAACTTAGATAAACTTCCTATATGTATGGCAAAAACACAATATTCATTATCAGATAATCCTAACTTATTAGGAAGGCCAAGGGACTTTGAAATTACAGTTAGGGAAGTTAAAATATCAAATGGTGCAGGTTTTATAGTAGTGTTAAATGGTGATGTCATGACAATGCCGGGATTACCTAAGGTACCAGCAGCAAATAAGATGGATATAACAGAGGATGGAGAAATAACTGGATTATTTTAAGATATAGATTCTCATCACTTGACAAATGATATTTAATTGTTAAAATTTAAAGTGTTAAATTTACTATAAGTATATTTATAAGGCAGCTTTTTCGGCTGCTTTTAATTGTATTAAGGTGGTGTCTGTATGATTTTACTAATAGATGTAGGCAATACTAATGTTGTTTTAGGTTTATATAAAGAAAAACAACAAATTCATGGTTGGAGAATTTCTACAGATTTAAATAAAACTTCTGATGAATTTTCAATTCAAATTATGCAGCTTTTTAGCCAAAATGACTTAGATCCTAAGGAAGTTAAAGGAATAATAATTTCATCAGTTGTTCCAAATATAATGCATTCTCTAGAAAGCATGGTTAGAAAAAGTTTTAAAATTGACCCAATAATTGTAGGACCTGGAACAAAAACAGGAATAAATATAAAATATGATAATCCAAAGGAAGTTGGAGCAGATAGGATAGTCAATGCTGTAGCGGCGCATAATAAATACAAAAAAGACCTTATAATTATCGATTTTGGAACGGCAACAACCTTTTGTGCTTTAACTAAAAATGCTAGTTATCTTGGAGGATGTATAACACCAGGAATCAGGATATCAACAGATGCCTTATTTGAAAAAGCAGCAAAATTACCTAGAGTAGAATTAGAAGTTCCTAGAAATATAATATGCAAAAATACAGTAGCAAGTATGCAGGCAGGAATAATATACGGATACATAGGTCAAGTAGAGTATATTGTTAAAAAAATGAAAAAAGAAATGATGAATTTAGGTTGTAATGAACCTATGGTTATAGTTACTGGAGGTCTTGGAAAGCTAATAGCTAGGGAAACTAGGATTATAGATAAAGTCGAGCCTAACCTAACATTAGAAGGTCTGAGAATAATATACGAAAAAAATAAGGAGTAGTATAATATGAAGGTAGGAAGCATAGAGTTAATAGACAAAGTGTTTTTAGCACCTATGGCTGGAGTTACGGATATGGCCTTTAGAGTCCTATGTAAAGAAATGGGCTGTGGATTAGTCTATACTGAAATGGTAAGTGCTAAGGCTCTTTATTACGAAAATGACAAAACAAAAACTCTCCTTAGAATAGCTAATGAAGAAAAACCTGTTGCTGTTCAAATATTTGGAAATGATCCGAAAATTATGGCGGAGGTTGTTGAAAAGGAATTTAATAATAGAGAAGATGTAGTTTTAATAGATATAAATATGGGGTGCCCTGTAAATAAAATAACTAAGAATGGTGAAGGTTCAGCTCTTTTAAAAAATCCAGACTTAGCAGGAAAGATTGTAGAAAGCATAAAGAAAGTATCTACAAAGCCTGTAACCGTTAAAATAAGAAAGGGCTGGGATGAACAAGATGTAAATGCAGTAGAAGTTGCTAAAATTCTTGAAGCTGCTGGAGCAGATGCAATAACAGTTCACGGAAGAACAAGGCAGCAAATGTATGAGGGCAAATCAGATTGGAATATAATAGCTGAAGTAAAAAAAGCAGTTTCTATTCCCGTTATAGGAAATGGAGATGTATTTACACCAGAGGATGCTTTCCAATTAAAGAAAACAACCAATTGTGATGGAATAATGATTGCAAGAGGAAGCATGGGTAATCCCTGGATATTTAAGCAGATAGAACTTAAATTAAAGGGCGAAAAACCTTTAGAAATAACTTATGAAGATANAATAAATATGTGTATTAGGCACTATGATTTGGCAATAAAATATAATGGTGAATCAAAAGCCTTAAGAGAAATGAGAAAACACATAGCTTGGTATATAAAAGGAATGCCAAATAGTAATGAAATAAAAAATAAAGTAAATACTATGGAAAATAAAGATGAAGTAATCAATCTCTTAAATAGATATAAAGAAGAAATAATATAAATCTTCTAATTACCCAATATTAGAGTATAAATATGCCTAATAAGGGGATATTTATAATTTGTCTAAACATTAAAAACAAGCTTAGTTGACATACATATAATTGCTGTTTTATAATGTTTAGAATAATTTAAACAAATAAAATAATAATATATAAAATTATAGTAGAATTTGAAGGGGAGAAAATCATGAGTGAAACAAAAAAAATTTTAATGACATATGAAGGTGTTAAAAAATTAGAACAGGAATTAGAANATTTAAAAACTGTAAAAAGAAAAGAAATTACAGAAAAAATAAAGATTGCATTAGGGTATGGAGATTTAAGTGAAAACTCTGAATATGATGAAGCAAAAAATGAGCAGGCTTTTACAGAGGGTAGAATAATACAATTAGAAAATATGCTAAAAAATGCTCAAGTAGTTGATGAATCAGAATTACCAAACGATATGGTATCATTAGGTAAGACTGTAAAGGTTAAAGACTATGAATTTGATGAAGAAGTAGAATATACAATAGTAGGNTCAGCAGAAGCAGATCCTATGAGTTATAAAATATCAAATGAATCACCAGTTGGCGCAGCTTTAATGGGTAAAAAAATTGGAGAAGAAGTTGAAGTTATTGTACCAGGTGGTANTAATAAATTTAAGATATTAGAAATAAACTAAAATATTAAAATAAGGAGGATAACATATGTCCACAGAAGAAATGAATATAGAGGAATTGGAATCTAACTATAGTGAACAAGAAGCCTTAAGAAGAGAAAAACTATTAGAATTACAAGCACAAGGTAAGGATCCTTTTGATGTTTACAAAGTAGAAAGAACACATATGTCTGAAGAAATAAAGGCAAACTTTGAAGAATTAGAAGAAAAGACTGTTACTGTTGCTGGTAGAATNATGTCTAAAAGAGGACAGGGAAAGGTAGTTTTCTCAGACATACAAGATAGAGATGGAAAAATCCAATTATTTATAAAAATAGATGTAGTTGGAGAAGAAAACTTAAAAGCTTATAAAAACTATGATTTAGGAGANTGGGTAGCTGCAACTGGGGAAGTATTTAAAACTAGAACTGGTGAAGTTTCAGTAAGAGTAAATCAATTCCAATTAATTTCTAAGTCTCTAAAACCACTACCAGAAAAGTGGCATGGACTAAAAGATCCTGATTTAAGATATAGACAAAGAGAAGTAGATATGATCTCTAATCCAGAAGTAAAAGAAACTTTCAAAAAGAGAGCAGTAATACTTAAGAGTATTAGAGAATTCTTGGATAATAGAGGTTTTATAGAAGTAGAAACACCAATGCTATCAACAATTGCAGGTGGAGCCTCAGCAAGACCATTTATAACTCATCATAATACTTTAGATATAGATATGTACCTAAGAATAGCGCCAGAACTATATTTAAAGAGAGCCATAGTAGCAGGTCTTGAAAAAGTATATGATATGGGAAGAACTTTCAGAAATGAAGGAATGTCTGTAAGACACAACCCAGAATTTACAATGATAGAATTATATGAAGCTTTTGCGGACTATAATGATATGATGGATATATGCGAAAATTTAATTGCTTCAGTATGTGAAAAAGTAAATGGAACAACTAAAGTTGCTTATCAAGGAACAGAAATAGACTTTAAGCCACCATTTAGAAGAATTTCTATGGTAGATGCAGTTAAAGAATATGCAGGAATAGATTTTAACGAAATAAAAACTGATGAAGAAGCTCAAAAGATAGCTAAAGAAAAGAATTTAGAATTCAAAAAGGATTTAGAACATGTAACAAAAGGTGAAGTATTAAATATGCTATTTGAAGAATATGCTGAAGAACATCTAATACAACCTACTTTTGTATATGATTATCCAGTAGAAATTTCTCCTTTAACTAAGAAAAAGAGAGGAAATGAAGCCTTTACTGAGAGATTCGAAGGTTTTGTTTATGGAAGAGAAATATGTAATGCATATTCAGAATTAAATGATCCTATAGTTCAAAGAGAAAGATTTAAACAACAAGAAAAAGAAAGAGAATTAGGAGACGATGAAGCATACATGATAGATGAAGAGTTCATGAGTGCTTTAGAAACTGGTATGCCTCCAACAGGTGGATTAGGAATAGGTGTAGATAGACTTATAATGTTCTTAACTGATTCAGCATCAATAAGAGATGTTATAATG
>JGI24712J26585_10003223_pt1 | contig 12957 bp, 13 predicted proteins | sample BioPla3DNA2_FD_26585 | JGI IMG/M metagenome (IMG submission 26585) | reverse complement strand
GATACCACCTGAGGAACAAGGGCCATCGTTGTCAGCTCGCCCACATGCCCGCCGCTCTCGGTACCTTCGGCTATAACCCCGTCCGCACCGTACTTTTCCATTCTGCGGGCAAAGGCTACACTGGGGACTATTGGGAAAACCTTCAGCCCCGCCTTCTTCCACTTATCCATGTATTTCCCCGGATTGCCCGCGCCAGTCGTGACTACGCCCACCCCCTCTTCAATTACTATATCCGAGGCCTCATCGGCATTGGGGTGCATAAGCATGATGTTGACGCCAAAGGGTTTTTCCGTCAGAGCTTTGGCTTTTCGGATATTGTCACGCAGCTGCTGTGTTGTCAGTCCGCCTGCGGCAATCAGCCCCAGGCCGCCGGCATTTGATATGGCGGCGGCAAATTCTCCAGTTGCAATATTCGCCATGCCGCCCTGTATTATCGGGTATTTAATACCCAGCATATCTCTCAAATCCATATTTACCGTCTCTTTCATAAAGGCTTCAATAATTATTTAATAATTAATAATAACAAGAAAATAAAGGTATGTCAAAGCTATGTTACTACCATGCCATATAAACAGAGCCGTAGGTCAGCCCTCCGCCGAAGCCTGAAAGAACCAGCTTGTCGCCCCGCTTGAGCCTGCCGCTTGTGCGCATCTCATCGAGAGCTATGGGAATGCTGGCAGCCGAAGTGTTACCCCGTTTTTCAATATTCATGAAAAACCTTTCAATGGGAGCGCCCAGTCTCTTGGCCGCGGTACATATGATACGGCTGTTTGCCTGGTGCAGCACATAGTGGTCTATTTCCTCAGGGGAGACCTGGGCTTTTTCCAGGAGAGCCATAATACTCTTTTTAATGCTCTCCACGGCAAAACGGAATACCTCCGAGCCATCCATTTGGAGAAACCCGGCTTTCTTTTCATTCGTGTTCTGAGAAAACGGGTTATTGCTTTCATAAATAGCGGGGCAGTTGAGCACCAGGTTGTCGCCTCTGGCCCCTGAATTAAAAAGAAAGGGCATTCTTCTTGAAAGCTTCACCACTACCGCGCCCGAACCGTCGCCAAATAATACGCAGGTGTTCCGGTCAGTGAAATCCATTATTTTAGAGAGTACTTCGCTGCCGACAACAAGAGCGTATTTATTGGATGTTTTCTGCAAAAGACTGTGAGCGGTGTTAAGCGCGTAAACAAATCCGCTGCAGGCAGCATTTATATCAAAAGCCAGTACCTCTTCATTTAGTCCAAGCTCCCTCTGCAGAAGACAGGACAGGGAGGGCGTCACATATTCATTGGTGATGGTGGCACAGAGCACGACCTCAATGTCGCTGTTTTTTATACCGGCAGCTTCGATGGCCCTTTCCGCGGCCGCCTTCGCCATGGTTAAATTTGTGTCGCCATTGGCTATACATCTGGACCTAATGCCTGTTCTGGATGAAATCCAGTCATCACTGGTGTCAACTACGGTCTCCAGCATCTGGTTGGTCACGGAATGATTGGGAACACAGCTGCCTGTGCCCAGTATTTTAAGTCCTGTCAAAGGATCACCCCGATAAATCAAATTGAAGTTTCATGCCCTAGAATATCTGCCGCAATATGCCGGCGCTTATTAGAAATGCTAAAGAAGGGATTGAACAAGATTGACCAAATCGCCGACTGTCTCTATATCCCTGGAAGCTTCCTCCGGAATCATGATATCAAACTCGTCCTCCAGCACCATTATCATCTCAACCGCTGTAAGGGAATCGGCGCCCAGGTCATCCTTCAAGTTGGTCTCCAGGGTCACATCATTCTCTTCACATCCCAGTGTTTCCACGACTAAAGCCTTGACAGAGTCAAATGTATTCATAGCATATGTTTCTCCTTATAACCTTATAGNCAAAAATACTAAAAAGAATTAGTAAAAATTCTTTAAGCATATTCTAGCATCAGATTTTGAATTGTCAAGCATTTGAATCTAAAAAATTAGCCTAAAATTCCATATAAAACTACATAATATCTCCAAAATCTTTGACTTTTGTGCATAAAACTGCAAAAAAACCTGCCAATTTATAAATTTTTCAAACAGCAAAAAAACCGCTGTCGGGCTTTGTCCCTTTTTCCCGACAACGGCTTTTTGTTATATATTTGTGCATAACCCCTTTGTCTTAGATATGCTTGACGTGTATTTAGCGGAGGACGGGCAACTACCTGCAGGCAGCGGCTTACGGTTCATTGATATGCTATCGCAAAAGAGAAGCCCGTTTTGCACGCTCAAAATGAGCGTTTCCGATATGACAATATCCTTCAGGATTTTTCAAGAGATATTTTTGATGGTATTCTTCGGCGGGCCAGAAGCACTTCAAGGGTAAAACTTCAATAGCGAGCTCACGGCGAAGTTTTCTCCGGAGCCCGTCCAGGGAGGTTTCTATAATCGGCAAATCGCCGGGATTTGTATAGTATATGCCGGTTCTGTACTGCCTGCCCACATCGCCCCCCTGGCGGTCTATAGAGGTGGGATCTATTATCTGATAGTACAGGGAGAGCAAAACCGATAGGATCTCTCCGGTATCCTCATATACGATTTTAACGGTTTCGGCATGGCCTGTATTTTCGTGACAGACCTGATAATAGGTGGGGGTGTCCGTATTTCCGTTTGCATATCCAACCTGCGTTTCAAGAACGCCGTCTATTAATGAGAAATATTTCTCAACTCCCCAGAAGCATCCTCCAGCAAGATAAATCTCTTTTTGCATTCGTTACCTCTCAAACAATATGATTTGTTGCGCCGGCTTATAAGGGCCTGAAAAACGCGCTGTTAATTTACCCTGGACTTTATAAATCCTGCCAGGGAAAAGGCAATGAAGAATATGATGTTGACTACAACGATGCTTGCCCCTGTGGGGGTCGCCAAAGCATATGAGATAACAAGGCCTGACAGCAGGCAGATGACCGAAATAACTGCAGCACATATTACAACGTTTTTAAACCTCTTGCATATCCTCATGGCAGAAAGGGCGGGGAAGACGATGAGGGCGGATATAAGCAGGGTACCTATCATCCTCATACCGAGCACAATTGTAATGGCGGTTGATATTGCGATTAAAAAGTTGTAGAGGTTGGTTCGAGTTCCTGTCGCCTGGGCAAAGGCCTCGTCAAAGGTAATGGCAAAAATCCTGTTATAACAGACTATAAACAGTATGAGCACAAGGGATGACAGGCACAGGGAGAGCCATACATCGCCCTTGCTCATGGCGAGTATGCTGCCAAACATATAGCTGTATACATCGGCATTTATGCCGGTAGACAGGGATATGGCCATAATCCCCACTGCCAGAGAGCCGGTGGAGATAATGGCCGTGGCGGCATCGCCTTTTATTTTACTGCTCTCCCTTATTCTCAGCAGCGCAAAGGCCGCCAAAATCATTATGGGAATGGAAAAGGCCAGGGGAGCCAGGTTTAAAGCCACCGCAACGGACAGGACTCCAAAGCCAAAATGAGACAGCCCGTCGCCAATCATGGAATAGCGTTTGAGCACCAGGCTTACCCCCAGCAGCGCGGCGCACAGGGCAACCGGCACTCCCACCAATATAGCTCTGACCATAAAGTTAAAAGAAAACATACCCTTAATTAATTCAATCATCCGCTTGCCCTCCGAGAAATCTGCTGCCAATATCACTTTTCAGGTAATCCTCGGTTTTTCCGAAAAAGATCTGAACTGTTTTGAGGTGGAGAATATGAGATGCGTATTTTACAACGCCCTTGATGTCGTGTGAAACCATTATGACGCTGATACCCATATCCCTGTTTATATGCTCTATAAGGCTGTAGAGATCGGCCGTTACGAGGGGGTCAAGCCCTGCAAAGGGTTCGTCCAGAAGCAGGAGCTTTTTGGTTGAACAAAGAGCCCGGGCCAGCAGGACCCTCTGCTGCTGGCCGCCGGACAGTTCCCTGTAGCAGCAGTCTTTCAGATTTAAAATGCCCAGCTTTTCAAGGCTGCTTAAGGCCTTGTCCCTGTCCTTTTTCCGATAGAAGGGCCTGGGACCCAGGCTGTTCAGGCAGCCGGACAAAACCACCTCAAACACCCCCGCCGGAAAATCGGACTGGGTGGATGTCTGCTGGGGAAGATAGCCGATTTCATTTCCCCGCAGTTCCGGGGACCTGATTATTTTCCCGGAGCAGGGTGCTTTGAGACCCAGGAGACCTTTGATAAGGGTGCTTTTTCCCGCACCGTTTTCGCCAACGATGCAAAGATAGTCTCCCTCGTTTATCTCAAAATCTATATTCTCGCAGACATGGCTGCTTTCATATGCAAAGCAGACATGTCTGCAGCTGAGTAGTGCCAAGCCGACTGCCTCCATTCTGTTTTAATGATTAAGCACTAAATATTTTTAAGAGGTATTATCTGCAGCTGAGCTTACGCCAGGGCCTTTTTCAGGGCCTGGGCGTTTTGATACATAAGCTCAAGGTATGTCAACCCCTCTTCAAAATCGGATTTGGTTAGGTTGTGGCAGGAATGCAGAGTCAGTTTTTCCGCTCCGGTGCTCTCACACAGGATATCGGCTATTTTCTCATTTGAAAGCTCCATGCAGAAAACCACGGGAATTTCTTGGACCTTTATAATATCGATCAGGAAAGCGATTGTGGCGGCGCTGGGTTCCGCTTCCGGCGCGCAGCCCGGAAACGCCGCGTAATACTCAAGTCCGTAAGCGTCGGTTAAATACCTGAAGGGGAAGCGGTCTCCAACTACTATGGTTTTCCGCTTGCTTTTATCAACTATGCCTTTTAGCTCCCTGTCCAGCTCATCCAGCTTTTGGATATAAGCCTGTGTATTTTCCCTGTATAAGGATGCGTTGGACGGGTCGGTTTCAATCAGCACGTCTGATATGGCCCGGACGATGAGCTTTGCGTTTTCAGGCGAGGTCCAGACATGCTCATCGTATTCCTTATGGTCGTGACCATGCCCGGCATGGTGTAAATCCTCTACATGAGTAGTACTGCCATGTAAATCTTCATCATGAAAGGCCTCGTCATGATGATGTGAGTCTGTGTCCTGCATGCCCTCCCGCAGTTCTTCCTCCACCGGCTCAACGCAGTCGATAAGGGCTATGACTGTCATATCATCCGCATCCATTGAGGACAAAATGTTTTCCGCCCATTTTTCTCCATGGCCGCCCACATATATAAAAATGTCGCAGGAGCTGATATCCTTTATATCCTGTGGGGTAGGCTCATATGAGTGAGGCTCCATGCCGGGGGACAGCAGCATTTTCAAATCCACATGTTCTCCGGCTATTTGCCTTACAAAATCGTATTGTGGGAATATGGTTGTTACCACGCTGATTTTTTCGTCTTCAGCGTCTTTGCCGCCCCTTGCGCGGCAGCCGGAAGCCAGTCCGCACAGGAGCAGTAAAATAAGGGATATGGATATGGTCTTTTTCATCACAGCCTTCAAATTCCGCTTGCGTTGAAATGGGATGGGGAAATCCCATATTCCAGTCTTGCGTGCGGCGCCGCTTTTACCGGCGAGCGGCACACCGTGATATATTGGTGGGTCATTTCTCCCCCATGCATTCCCTGCAGGTTCCGTAAAAAACCGTTTTGTGGGGATTAAGTCCGAAGCGGTGCTCCTTTAGCAGGTGCGAGTTGATGCTTTTTATGAAATCGCAGTCCAAATCAGTCAGGTTTCCGCAGTCCTCGCACATCAGGTGGGCGTACCCCTCTGTCTCTTTATCGCTTTTATACCGATAGCATGCCCCCGGAATACCCTCGATATTGTGCTTGGAGAGCAGTCCTTGTTCGGTAAGCTCCTCAAGACGCCTATATATTGTGGCCATGCCAATGGGATTGTTTAAACTCAAAAAGCTGTCATAGATCTTTCTGGCAGTTATCATGTTTTCCTTGTTCTTTTCAATATAATTAAGGATTGCCTCGCGCTGTTTGGTTTTATATATTGTGGGTTTGGACAAAGCGGTGGCCTCCCTTCTTTTTATTCAATGAATTTGATAACGCTTTTCATTTTACAGTATACTGCTAACCCTGTCAACATTTGAAAATGATTTTCAAATTGTGCGTTAAAAACAGCCGCCCCCTTTTTGGGAAGCGGCTGTTTTTAACGCTCGTGGCCTTGTTGCCTGGCTCAGAAGTTTTGCGCGATAATTAAAAAATAGTGGTTTATTGACTGATAAAACCCTCTTGAATCTATGACGCTGCCGATAAACCCGAGCTCACGCTTGTATTTGTCGGGGCTGAAGCCGGATATCAGCCATGGCGTGTTTTTCAGACAGCAAACAACGGCGTCTACATCATAAAACCTGACCGAAACAAGCTGCTCTCTTTTCTTATGTATTTTAAAGCCTGCCTCTTCCAGTTCAGTGACGGCGCTCATAAGGTTTCGGTGAGGAAAAGCAGCCTGCTCACCCGGCAGGTCCAGGATAAGGTTGCAGAGAGACAGGGCACCCATTTGCTGTGTTATAAAATACCCCCCGCCTCTTAATATTCGTTTTATTTCTCCGGGGCAATAAGCCTCGTGCCTGTTGATAATGAGATTGAAGAAACTGCTTTCAAAGGGCAGGTTATCATTGTAAGGAGGCTCAGGGCTCTCAGGTATACAGACCAAATTTACTCCCAGGGGAGAAAGTCTTTTTTTCGCGATTTCCAGATTGGACTCACAGCTTACCGTGGCGAAAACCGTTTCTGGGAGTGGTGTCAGAGAAGAGAGAAATTCACCTCCGCCCGTTCCCATATCCAGGAGAGTCCTGGAATCGGGGAAATATTCTTTGACTGTTTTTATATAGGACCAGTGTAAATCATCTTCTTCCAGCCTGCCGCTGTCAATAAGGTGCAGGAAATCCCAGCTGAATTGCGCACCTGTTGTCTGATCAATATAGTGCTGATGTTTCACATAACCGCCTCCACCTCATTGGCACCTGTCGCCTCTGCACGATGGCTTTCTGCCCCTTTACGAAATTTGGAAGACACCGTTAAACTGGGCTTAGTCCATAGTATATTTTAACATTGAACAAAAAATAAGTCGAGCACAAAAAACGGTGCCCGACTTATTTGCATAGAGTTTTTGAAATCAGTTTTTAATAAACAGACTCGGTACCTTCCTCAAAAATGGTAAAAATGTCGCCGTCAAGAATATAGTAGTTGTCACAGCCTTTGACAAGATCTATCCCGATTCCGGAATTGCCAAATATGGATGGAGGCTTGGAGGCCCCTTCTTTTGTTCCGAAAGCTACTATGTCATTATCAAAGTATATAGCCATCATCTCGTAGGTGCCGCCCTCCTCTTCTAAATAGTACTGGGCGGCATAACTGCCTTCGGCTATCTTAACATACTCAAATATCAGAGTTTCGTTGCCGCTGCTGTTTATCGTTGTCGCTTTGAGAGTGTCCTTGGATGCATCATATGTACAGATGTCGGTATATGTGTTGCCCTCACTGTCGGAGTATTTGATTGTATAAGTATCTCCGGAAACGCTGAAGTCCACATTATCCAAAAAGAAAGACAATGCCATTTCCATGGCTGCCTCGTCAGTGCTTGTCAAAGCAGCAATGGTCACAATCCTGAGATCGATCATTGTAAAGGGAAGCAACGTCATAGAATACCAGACCAAATCGGGGTTTTCGTCTATTTTAGCCGTAATCCTGTCATAGGCGGCATATTTTGCATCGCTGAATTTTGAGAAGCCTCCGGATGGAGTGCCGTCAAAATCATCGGAATAATCTGGCTCGTCTGTAATCCAGCTGTCCCGTTCTTCTTCCGTACTGTCTTTGCCGATGTTTACCTCTTGCTGGGGTTGATTTCCGGGGTCTTTGGTGTCTCCTTCGGGTTTTTTCTTGGTGCATCCGCTTGCTATTGTAAGGATAAGTGCCAGGATCGCTATGATTGATAGAATTCTTTTCATATTTTTCTCCTTTACTTAATAGCTACTTAATAGTTCTTTTCCGCTTTTGGGGGCTTAATATTTTCGCCAATCCCGGATTTTTAAGACTGTAAAAAACAGTATAAAAATACTAAAATATAATAGCACTCTTTATGGCAAAAAGCAATACGGGGAGCTATATTATTTTAAAAATTACACTAACATGGAATACATGGATAATATGTATATTCTATGAATATGGAGCTTGTTAAGTCTTATGAAAAAAGGGTTTTCCGGAGGTTATCATGAAAAACATAACCAAGAGGAGACTGGTAATAGGATTGATTGCTATTGTAGTTGTGGCTTCGGCAGCAGTGATAAGAGAGGGAATTTTTACGGTATTTATCCCATGTCCGAACTAATCGGGGTCAGCCCATGGGTATACTGGGGCGATGTGGTTCCGGAGTATAAAGACGAGCTGGTTTTCTCAAAAGAGCAGCTGGATATAACCTCCCGAGAGCCCTCTGTTAAATATAGAGGTACTTTGTGCCCGGGGTCCGCGATGGCGCGGACCTTTTTTCATCAGGGGGAGGCAATTTCTTCTCTACAGTATTGAGAAGGCAGTCAATCAATGTATGTCAAATGGAGCAAGTCTCCTCTTTTTACAAATGGGTTTTGCAAAGCCCGTTTATTCAGTGGACATTATAAAGATTTTCACCTTTTTGGCATCAGCTTTTACGGAGTTAAGCCTTAAGCCTGGGCCGGGGTGCTCTTATTCTTGTTTCTATGGTGTCTGATCTCGCCTGCAATCCAGACCAGAAGAGGAATTAAAACCTGAAAAGGAAAGGCGAAAAAAGGATAATAGGCTAAGAAGGCGAACATTTCCATTGTGCTGTCATGGGCTATTGTAGCCAAAGCCAGAGCCAGCATGGCTACCGGCATGACAAGCCTTTTGTAGTCCCCGATGCCGAAAAGACTTGCCATTCCTTTTGAGGCTGCCAGTAGGCAAACCGCAATTTTAGCCGTACCGGCGAGTACAAAATTCGTTGACACTGAGCCCTCGATTCTCGACATGAAATCAGCCATGTCAACCAGACGTATTGCTACATATGAGGGAAAAAACAATGATTTTCCCATGGGCAGGCCAAGGAGCAAGATATTTCTTATGTTTATGGCCAGTAAAAAAACCAGGCATATAAAAGTTGAACAGATATAAACCTTGCAGGGCTTTTTAATGCTTTTAAACGAGTCCGACATCCCCAGTAAGACGATGATTTCCGCAAAAGGGAAGGAAAAGTATTCAAAAGCGGACCTTATTATCTCTTTAAAGGGATGGTTTAAGAAAGGAAGCAGATTTGAAAATTCCAGCTTTTCAAATGATATTACAACAGGAAAAGCTATTAAAAAGATATAGACAGGCAGAGTGATAATAGTCCACTTCATCAGGATATCAAAACCGCTTTTAGCCATATATGCGGTTAATACAACCATTGAGATCATTATTACCACATGGGGAGTTTCCGACAGTGAAACTATAAAAATAAAATCACCAAAGTTGCGTAAAACCAGCGCACAGAGATATAAGAAGTAAAGGGTCATTGCAAGTGTAAGGAGTTTGCCCACCTGCTTTCCGAACAGGGTGACCATAATATCGTATATATTCATGCCGGGATGCAGTTTGACAACTCTTATATATATAATAAGCAGAGGCAGAAAAATAACCCATGACAGGATAAGGGACAGCCAAGTATCCTGCTCCACAGTTGTTAACCCTCCCAGAAGAATACTGCCTCCGAGGATAAACACAATTATTAAGCTGCTGAGCCTTCGCGAGGAAACATTGTTTTGCATTATTATCTCCATATAAATTTTTCAAAGGTATTTCAAAGATAAATGTACCGGGAGTGAAATTTATTCCAATCTACCGGTAAAAACAGCAAAAAAATCTTTAATGTGTTCAAATAACCCGGTAATCTTTATACCCAAAGTAAAAAGCAACAGGATAGAAAAGGCAATAGACAGGAGAGCGCAATATATGAAGCTATCCCTTTTCGACTGGATTTTAATAACAGGCAAAAAATCGAAAATGATGATGGCGGCAAACAGGATTATTAAAATTATTATTAACATCATCATCATTGTTAGACACCTTTTTTTTCGAGCCAGGAGGTGGTTACAATTTCAATTTTGGAGGAGACTTCCACCGACAGCCCTGAAAAGGTTTCACTCCAATCTTCCCTGAGCTTTTTCCAAAGCTTTGGGTCTTTTCTGTATATCATATTCCCAAAGCCGAATATATCCGAACCGAACTCTCCCTGAACCTTTTTAACCACATTTCGGATACGGGAGGAAAGACTCACCTCAGCATTTTTTGTAAGCTCTTTTATTTTCTGCTCGTCAAGGGAGTCGAGAGGCTCTGCAATCTCGTCTAAAAAAGCAATCACCTTTGGTTCCAGCTTGAATTTAAGCTTACCTTTTTTAAAGGTAAAGCTGATTTTTGTATTGCTTTCGATAACCTCCAGTGTTGTGTCGTCCTTCCCATTGCCCTTTGCCGGAAAGGTCAGAAGTCCGCCGTCAACCCTGTCCACGGCATAAAGATAGTATTTGGTTTCCTCCGGAGTTAGGTAGCCGGCAAGACGGGTACCTTTAAAAACCGCGCATCCGGCAACCTGGCAGGTTTTTTTCTCGTCGATGGTTAATATGTTTACAGCCGGGAGAACGGGGCATATCCCTTCCATATTCAATTCGTTATACAGCTCGTAAAGATGCTTTTCTACTGTAGAGGCTGTTATTTTACTGTCCTGATTTATAATCCTCTCGATTTCATAGGCAACAATGGGCTGGCTGATACCATGAGTATGAAAAATCTCTTTGGCAGGGATGCCCTTTGCCACAACGATATCAAGGGTTTCTCGAAACTCAATATCCCTTAAAAACCAGTCTATCAATTGGGCAAGAGCCCCGCTTTTTGCAATTTCCTCACTTATGACAGCAGTTTCCATGTGGCCAAAATAGAGCTTGTTGTGAAGCAGACGTTTTGCATTTCTGGCAGCATCGAAAAATGTTTTGCCCTCCGAAACAACAATCTCATTATCCACACCCTGTTCCTTTATAGGCTTTGCCGTATCAAGCAATTCAAAGGTCAGGCGGAAATTTTCGCTGTCGGGGCTTTTGTCTACGGCCATTCCGGAGACAATGGACATATCGCTCAGGCTCCGGTAGTTCCAGCAGCCTGTTGTTAATACTGATGAAAGGATTACCAAGAAAACAAATACTCTTTTAAGCATCATCGTTGTTTTTGATTTCCATTCTAACCGGGTTTACTGATGTGACAGGCCTGTCCTTCATAATACCGATAGGCGCCCTTATAAAAAGATCCTTGATATTCTGCTGTTTAAATGAGGCTACAGGCGATACCTGGCTGATGCCGAAGGAGCGAAGATTCAGAATATTAACCAGTACGGCTGACAAGCCTATTACCAGACCGTAAAAGCCTAAACACGAAGCAAGCAGAAGCAGGAACAGACGTATAAAAATAGAAGAGGAATTCATTCGCGGCACAACAAGGCTCGAGATGGCAGTAAGTCCGATGACAACTATCATAGGTGCCGCCACAAGCTTTGCCTCAACCGCTGCCTGGCCTATAACCAGCGCTCCCACAATACTCAGTGCCTGGCCTATATTTTCTGACATCCGGAGGCCTGCCTCTCTGAGGATGTTGAATACCGTGAGCATGATAAAGGCTTCAAGAGCGGCAGGCAGCGGGACGCTTTGGCGCTCTGCGGCTGCGTTTATAAGCAGCTGGGTCGGTATCATCTCGTGGTTGAATGCCACAATAGCCACATAAAACCCCGGCACGGATATGGTGATTATAAACACCAATATGCGGGTGAACCTGAAAAAGGATGAATAGTAGAAGTTTATATAGTAATCGTCACTGCTCTGGAAGTTTTCAATAAAAAGATAGGGGACGGTGAGGGCATCGGGTGAGCCGTCAACCAGCAGGGCGATACGCCCTTCCAGCAATTTCCCCGCCAGACTGTCTGGACGGGAGGTTTTACCCGTGGAGCGAAACAGTGAATAGGGATGATCCTTGATAAGCTCATTAAGATAATTCACATCAAGAATGCCGTCAATGTCTATTTTCTCCAACCGCTTATAGAGCTCATCCAAGACCTTTTCGTCGGCAAGACCTTTTATATAGCATATACATGTCTTGGTCCGGGTCCGCCGCCCGATATTCAGAAGTTTGATTTTAAACTCGGGAGACTTTATCCTGCGGCGTAGAAGAGATAGATTAGCCGAAAGAGATTCGTTAAAGCCTTCCTTGGGGCCGGACAAGGTTTTTTCATTTGTAGGCTCCTCCAGCTGTCTTGTGGGAAACTCCCTGGTATTGAGCAGGAGAACCTGAGGAGCGCCATCGGCAAAAAGGACGGTATCTCCGCTGCAAATGGCCTCTATGATTTTGCTCATACTATCGGTTTTTTCCGTTTCGTTAATCTGAACAATCTGCTTATCAAGAATATTAATGAGCTCCTCACCCGAGGAGGTGAGTTTTGAGAGCATCAGAGGTTTGACGATATCATCGTTTATTAAAAAGTCGTTTACCATGCTGTCCATGAATACAAGGCAGTATCGCTGCCCCTTTTTACCACCGCCCCGTATTTCTTTGAGCTTTAATATATCCACATCCTCAAACAGCTTGCGAATCATCTGGATGTTTTTATCCAGAGAGCTTTCAATCACGCTTTCCATATATGAATGGTTGAGGTTTTCCACTGCCTGCCTGATTAGCTTTTGCCTTTTCAGTTTGGATTTGCCGGACATATTATCACCTGCTTTCAGTGGGATATTGGGCTCAAGGTATTACCCCATTGATTATTATCTTAAAATACCTTTAAAGTATGCAAAACCAGGCACGGACCGATTGCCTTGCAATACTCCTGCAGCTGTGGTACGTTAACTGCACAAGAGGTAAAATGTGTTATTAAGACCGGTTTATCACAAAAATAAGGAGAAGTAACGTGGAGAATCTATCTCTTTTTGAGCAATGGGAGGAAGGTGGCAGGAACACGTCATATAGTCACGGGAAAAAGCTTGATGTGGTAAGACTGGAG
>JGI24712J26585_10003216_pt1 | contig 12969 bp, 12 predicted proteins | sample BioPla3DNA2_FD_26585 | JGI IMG/M metagenome (IMG submission 26585) | reverse complement strand
TACCCCCCAAGACTTTGAAAAAGTAGACAGGTCAGAATTGCATGGAGAGAAAATCCATAGGCCAACTATCAAATACTGGGCCGATGTTTGGAGAAGATTAAAGCAAAACAAGCTTGCCATGCTAGGTATGTTTATAATAATTGCCATGGCCCTTTTAAGTGTATTTGGCCCTATGTTCAGTGGCTATGGATATGAGAAGCAGGACTATATGAACATTAATGTTAAGCCCTTTGAAGGAGACTTCTTATTTGGAACTGACGAGCTTGGCCGTGACCTCTTTACTAGGGTTTGTTTAGGTACCCGCTATTCCTTAATTATAGGTATACTGGCAGCCTTAATAGACTTTACTATAGGGGTTATTTATGGAGGGATTGCAGGCATATCTAACAGGTATGTGGACACAGTTATGATGAGGTTTGCAGAAATCGTCTACTCCATACCCTATATGTTGGTAGTAATATTGATGTCGGTAGTCTTCACCTCACAAGAAGGTTCAGGAACATCACTCTTTGTCATAGTTCTAGCTATGACAATCACTGGTTGGGTTCCAATGGCTATACTGGTGAGGGGGCAGGTCCTACAGTTAAAGGAATTTGAGTACTCACTGGCAAGTAAGTCCATTGGTGCTTCCAACACTTGGATACTTGCAAAGCATATAATACCTAATACACTGGGACCAATCCTTGTAAATGTCACCTTGACAATACCAAGGGCAATCTTTGCAGAAGCAACACTGGGCTTTTTAAGCTTGGGACTTCAAGCCCCGCTACCAAGCCTAGGGAACCTCTCCAATGATGCCTTGGCAGCTGTAGCAGTAGGAAATGGCTATCAACTTGCCTTTCCTGCCATATTCATATCGTTAATTATGTTCGCTTTTAATGTATTAGGGGACGGGCTAAGGGATGCCCTTGACCCAAGACTAAGAAAATAGGAGGGGGAAAATGTCAAAATTATTAGAAGTCAAAAACCTTGAAATCTCCTTCCAAACTTTTTTCGGCGAAGTTGAAGCTGTAAGGGATGTTTCTTTTACACTTGGTGAAAAAGAGACTCTTGCAATTGTAGGAGAATCAGGCTGTGGAAAGACCGTAACAGCCTCATCTATAATCAAACTTTTGCCACAACCACCAGCCTTTTACAAGGGTGGACAAATCCTCTTTGAAGGGGAAGACTTGGTTACAAAAACAGAAAAAGAAATGCAAAAGATAAGGGGTCAAAAAATCTCCATGGTTTTCCAAGACCCTATGACAAGCTTAAATCCAACAATGAAGGTAGGTAAGCAAATAGCAGAGGGGATAATGAAGCACCAAAATATGTCCTATGATGAAGCCAAGAAAAGGGCAATAGAAATCCTTGACATGGTTGCAGTACCGGAGCCGGAAAAGAGGATTAACCAATATCCTCACGAGTTCTCAGGAGGTATGAGACAGAGGGTAATGATAGCCATAGCCATGGTTTCAAATCCAAAGCTCTTGATAGCAGACGAACCTACCACAGCACTTGATGTTACAGTCCAAGCACAAATCATGGACCTAATGAAGAGGCTAAAAGATAACTTAAACACAGCTATTATTCTAATAACCCATGACCTTGGCGTTGTTGCAGATATGGCTGACGATATCATTGTAATGTATGCAGGGCAAATCGTGGAAGAAGGGACTGCAAATGATATATTTGACAACCCTATCCACCCATATACAAAGAAACTTCTCTACTCAGTCCCAAGGCCTGACATGAAGAAGGACGAAAGACTACACTCTATAGAAGGGTCGCCACCGGACTTATACATCCCGCCTAAGGGCTGTTCATTCTTTGACAGGTGCGACTACGCTATGAATATATGTAGAGAAAACAACCCTCAATTCACAAAACATTCAGACACTCACATGTCTAGGTGTTGGCTCAACCAGAAACAAGCAAAGGAGGGGAACTAATGGAACCGATTATAAGAGCGAAAAATATTAAGAAGTATTTTAAGGTCCCAAGTGGAAACCTCCTTGCTGTTGATGATATCAGCTTTGATATATTTGAGGGGGAAACACTTGGTCTGGTTGGAGAATCCGGTTGCGGTAAGTCCACTGCCGGCAGGACAGTCATAAGGCTCTACGAGCCGACAGGAGGAGAGTTGTTTTTTAAAGATAAGGATGTCTTTAAAATGAACAAGAGGGAACTCCACGATGTAAGGAAGGACTTCCAAATGATCTTCCAAGACCCTTATGCCTCTCTTAACCCTAGAATGACAGTACTTGATATAGTGGCAGAACCTTTGGATGTCCATGGTATTCCTGCCAATAGCAAGGAAAGGTATGAAAGGGTTATCCAGTTGCTGGACAGGGTTGGGCTTAGTGAAGAACATGCCATGAGGTTCCCTCACGAATTCTCCGGTGGCCAAAGGCAAAGGGTTGGTATCGCAAGGAGCTTGGCAACAGAGCCGAAGTTCATAGTCTGCGATGAGCCTATCTCGGCACTAGATGTTTCAATCCAGGCCCAAGTAGTAAACCTGCTCCAAGACTTGCAAGACGAGATGGGGCTTACTTATTTGTTTATAGCCCATGACCTATCCATGGTCAGGTATATCTCCGACAGGGTTGCAGTAATGTATTTGGGGAAATTTATGGAGTTGGCGGAGTCAGAGGAACTTTATAATAACCCAATGCACCCATACACAAAGGCACTGCTGTCAGCAATTCCTGTTCCGGACCCGGCAATCCAAAGGGCAAGAAAGAGGATAATGCTGGAAGGAGATGTCCCAAGTCCAATAAATGTAAAACCGGGTTGCAGGTTTGTAGAAAGGTGTTCATACGCAAAGGATATCTGCAGGAGTGAAAGCCCGGAATTTAAAGAATATTCAACAGGCCACTTCGTAGCCTGCCATTTAACAGAAGAGATTAATTAACTCAAAAAACCGAGAACTTAGTTTCTCGGTTTTTTTAAGATTAATAGATTGCCATATCCCTTAACACCTTATAATGATGCGTATTTACAACTAGCTTCAAAACACTTAAAGGTTGGGACACCATATGACATATAACCAATTAATGCACCATCAACTATCAGCTTCAACATACATTTCTGTTCATTAGTGATTATATTAATAATTTTAGCTTCATGTAACTCGTAATCAAATTATCAATCATATCGTCGCTATATATCCCTCGATATGTACTATCCCTTGACCTTTGTCTTATTACGGCAATCTCATGAGCATCAGATTCCAAAGCTTCAATGAATTCAAGCATAAGTAATCCTCTACATATCTTTTTCTTTAATTTAACTACATCTTGCCTGTTTTGCCATCTTTAATTGGGCATTGATTGAGCCATCACCTTAGCTGTGAGCAAAAGGAACCGTCCCTACTTGTCCGTTTTTCCTTCCCCGTCCTTCAAGACACCGGTAATTATCCCACCAACTATAATCACATTGGCAGTCAAGTTAAGCCAAACTATTAGTGCTATTATGCCCCCGAGACTCCCATAGGTCTTGGAGTAGGATGCAAAATTATTTATATAAAAGGAGAATCCGTTAGAAATTACTATCCAAAAAATCGTTGCGAATAGTCCACCAAGGAAGGCGTGCTTTACAGTTGGCTTATCCTTCCTTGCCAAGTTAGGGCTGATATAATAAAGCTGGGTAAAGCTTAAGGCAAGTATTCCTCCAATCAAGGCATACTTCAAAAGGTCCACTATCTTCTTTGCCTCTATAGGTATGTCAAACTTTAAAAATAACCTGTTGACAATCACATCACCAAAGACCAGTCCGGTTATGGAAATTATTATAATAAATATAAATAAAAAAGTTACTGCAAAGGCATAAGCCTTATTTTTTATAAGACCCCTATCCTCCTCAACTAAGAAAGACTTGTTTATACCTTTAATAATTGCACCTATCCCCTTGGATGCAGAAAAAATACCTAGAAAAATAGAAATCCATAACAGCAAAGGACTTGACCCGTCCAGTAGGTCAACCAATACACTTGATATAATATCTGATATCTGTTCAGGTATTAATTCCAAGGCCCTTTCAGTAACTCCCTTGTCCTTTAGAGGGGAGTATTGGATTAAGTTAAGTAGGCTGATAAAAAAGGGAAATATTGAAAGTATCAAATAGTAGGCTGCCTCGGCAGCAATGCCTGACACATCCACTAACTCATACCGCCTCTTCAGTTCAGAAAAGAAAATTTTCATACAAAATTGCCACCTTTCAAAAATATTATATCACAAAACTAAACATATCAATAAAGATGTCGATAAATAATTAGAACTCTATTGAAAGAAGTCTTAAATCTGATTTTTGATACTAAATAATCTATTATATAAGATAAACTCATAAAAAAAATTATACTTTTAAAAATTGGGTATATAGTGTATAATAATGCTAGGATATTAGGGGGGATTATCGTGAACAATAATACATTGGATTCAATAGTAAGAAAAGTCCAAGATATGAAACCGCTACCAATGGTAGTTGGTCAAATAATAAATATAACTGAAGACCCAAAAGCAACCATTAGAGACTTGGAGGAAGTAATCTTGAAAGACCAAGTGCTTACTACTAAGATTTTAAGGGTTGCCAACTCCGCCTACTATACCTACAACAGGAAGATTTCAACTATTTCCCAGGCAGCAGTCTTAATTGGATTTAAGGCAATAAAGGGTATCGCCTTCGCATCAGTATTAAATAAGTACATGAATGTTGAATTAAAGGGCTATGAAATGGAAAAAGATGACCTATGGCAACAGTCACAAACCTGTGCCATTGCAGCCAGGGAAATTTCCAAAAGGATTAAGTATAGGGACCAAGAGGAGGCTTACATAGCCGGACTCCTCCACGATGTTGGTAAAACAGTCCTTAGCCAATACCTAGAAGATGAATATGGTGAAATTTTGAAACTAGTGGAAGAAGGATCGACCTTTGACGAGGCAGAAGCAAAGGTGTTGGGCTTTAGCCATACAGAGATTGGTGGTAAGGTTGCTGAAAAATGGAACCTACCAAAGCACCTTGTAGATGCAATTAAATACCACCATGACCCGGATGCTGCAGATGATAATATTATGATGGTTAATATTGTCCATGTGGCTGATGCAATCACCATGATGGTTGGGATTGGAATGGGTGCGGATGGTATGAACTACAAGATATCTGAAAGAGCTCTTGAAATGCTCGGTCTGGATGAAATAGGAATCCAAGACTTAATTTCTACAGTTGTAGATGTTGTACAAAGCGAAGAAAACTACTTATTAGCATAGAAAAAGGCCTAAGGCCTTTTTTATTTACGCTATTTTCCCATAAAGGATTCCGATTACCAAGTACAAGATTAAGGCAATAACTCCAACGGTAATTGCATAGGGCAACTGGGTCTTAACATGGTCTATGTGGTCAGAGCCTGCACTTAATGAAGCTAGTATTGTAGAATCTGAAATTGGCGAACAGTGCTCCCCAAAGGATACACCGCCCATAATCGCAGCTATAGTCCCATAAACCAGAGTAGTCTCATTTCCTCCAGACAAGCCTATTGCTATTGGTACCATGATTGGAACCAAGATGGCATAATTTCCCCAAGAAGTCCCTGTAAAGAATGAAACAACGAAACCAGTCAAGAAGGTCGCTGCCCACAAGTAGCTTGGACTTAACCAAGGCTTTGTAGTCTCCATAATAAACTCCTTAACTCCCAAATGTCCTGTAATATAATTTAAGCAATAGGCAAGTGCAGTCACCAATATCGCATTAACTATCGACTTTACCCCTGCCATTGCAGTGTCAAGGATTTCTTTTAAAGTACACATCTTTTGCAAGTACATAATTGCAAACTGGTAAAAAACAGTTGCTATAAAGGCCTCTAATATAAGGATCTCGCCTATGGTTGCAAAACTAATGATTGTAATTAGGGCAACTATTAGTAAGGGCACAATGAAGTGAAGAATAACATTGGGCCTAACTATAACCTGTGGCACAATATCCTTCATCTCTTTTCCAATTAAAGGATTTGACCCCACTGCATATACAGCCCCTGTTTCTATTGCCCTTTGCTCTGCCTTCTTCATCGGTCCAAAATCAGGTATTATCCCTATGGCAATCAAGCCTACAAAAAATACAGAAATAATCCCATAAAAGTTATAGGGTATCATCCTAAAAATTGCCCCCATTGCCTCTGTTTTCCCCACAAATAAGCCAGTACCCACCAAGAGACTTGCCATGTAGACACCCCAGTTGGAAAAAGGAACAATTGTACAAACAGGTGCAGAAGTTGAGTCTATTATATAGGCTAACTTCTCCCTGGAAATCCTTGCCTTATCTGTAATCCCCCTCATAACTGTTCCTACATAAAGGGCAGAAAGATGTTCCGAGAAAAAAATCAAGATACCTAAAAACCAAGCAAACACCTGGGCACCTCGTCTTTTTATGTTTTTTCTAGAAACTGCATTTGAAAAAATATCTACAGCCCCCATCTTTTGGAAGAAGGCAACCATTATACTTAAAAAAACTTGAATCAATAAAACCCAAATAAAATTTTCATCCGCCAAGGCAGAAATTCCAACCTTACTAAAGCCCGTTAGAACATTCTCTCCAAGTAAGACAACTCCAATTATTACACCTATCAGCAAGGCAAATACTGAAGACTTTGAAAATAGCGCAATAGCCAGTGCTACCAATAGCGGAAGAATTGAAATCCATCTATCCAATAAATCACCCCTCCATCCTATCAATTATAGTCATTTAGCCTATGAAAAGTCAATAGTTTAAAAAGAAAATAAATAATTAATCATTTGTTTTAGGCAAGACTCATTAGTTTGTTATTGTATCTTAATATATTCAAAATTAAAAACAGCTTCATAGATTGAAATTTCAACCTTTGAAGCTGTGTTAGCTCTTGAAATTCAGTCTTTAATTTACAGAAAATGCAGATACGCTTTCCACTAAATCTTCTGACTTAGAAACAAGTTCCTCCATAGATTTTTCGATATTAGTTACAGATAACACTTGCCCATTTGATGCATCTTCAATAACATCTATTTCTTGTGCAATCTTCTTTGTAATTTCATTAATTTCCACAACTGAATCTACAACTTCTTGACTTCCACTGGCTGTATATGATGCTAGAATATATTAATTATAAGCTTTGAGAAATAAATTTATTGGGAGTTTGACAGTTGAATAAAAAGATAAATACCTAGAAGAGAAACTCATAATCAAATACGCAGTTAAGTGTATGAGATAGGCAAATAGGTAGGCTGCCAAGGCATAAAAGTCATCTTCAAATTCTATATTCTTAGTTTATATATTTTCTTAACCTTCAAATCTCTCTGACTTATGTCAACATTTAAAAACAAGCCTGTTTAAAAGTTATGGCCTTGATTCTTATTTTTTATGATTGCAGAATAGATTATACTTAATAGGTTTCCAAGACCTAAAACTCCCATAAATGGAATAGAATCGCTATACAACTTTTGTTCAATTGTAGGATTGCAAACACAAATAGTCTGATTTTCCGGGTGTAGGGAACAAGTTACCCCATTACTTATTATTATATCTTCCGGAGATATTTCGTCATTTGTATACTTTAACCCCAATTCTTTGCTAATAAAGTTCTCTAAAGATGTCATCCTGTCCTCTCTAACATTTAAGTATATATTTTTAAAACTATATTTTTGGACTCTCGTCTGGAAATTTTGTATCTTCTTTGACAGTTCCTTTTTATCGTATTGCCAATATTCACCTCTTTTTACTTTTAAGTTTTCCTCTATAGCATCAAATAATATATCAATTTCTCTTAATCCATAAATCGCTCCTTGATAAAATGGAATTCCCGAAAAATTATTTAATTCTTTTACAAAATTTATGCTCGCTCTATCAACTGATATAATAAAACTCGCCTCTAAAATTTCTTCCAAATAATACCTACCGTCTTCATCATTTATACAATCTAAATTAAAATACTTCTTTAAAATTCTTTTTAACTCTCTAAAGTCTGCTAGCCCATTGTAATCAGACTCACTAAGACCTAAAATTAATACCCTTTTATTAAGCTTTTGATTTTTGTCTATATCTTTTATTAAGCTGGCAGCTTCTTTATATGCTTTAACTCTTCCTTCTTCTTCAATACTTTCTGTAGCAATATTTTCCCACACAAGTAGCTTTGCTTCCACCTGTCTCTTTATTTTTTCTACAAGTCCTCTTAAATCAGCACCGATAATTTGACTTACAGGAGAGGATAGTATGAAAATAATTCTTGGCTTCAACTCCCTGTCCAAATCTAATATAGCCTGTTCCAACCTTTTTGTATCACCAAAAATTATTTCAGGCTCTCTTATCCCCGTGGTAAAGAGGTTTTCTGTATATCCGGCTATATCAGATTGAATGTAGTGCATGGTTCCTTCCGGTCCAAATTCTATACTTACAGCATCCTTCCAATTTGCAACTGTTTTGAGAAAACCAATACGGGCAGATAAGTCCGGTAAACTTTCAAATACCTTCATTTTTAAACTCCTTATTTGCTTCCAATAATAATTTTAAAGAATCCTTATAATACTCAAATCCTACCTTACCAGCTTCTATTGGAAACTGTACACCTACAGTTCCATACTCTTCTAATTTTTCGCTATTATTTCCAATAAAATAATCTGGTCTTTCCTCCTCTAGCATTTTCTCTCTAGATCTTTTTTCTGCATTTTTCCATATTCTTGGGTTTGAATATTTTAAAAGCTCCTGTCTAATTTCATCTGTCCTGTCCATAGAACTCCCTACAAATATACAAGTTGCTTCCATTCCTAACTTGCTTAAAAAAAGGCATGTTTCAAAAGGATAAAGCACTTTTTCGCTGTAAAAAAAACTTTTACCTTCTAGTTTTTTTCTTACCTCTTCAGACAATTCTTCTATTTTTTTTGTTTCTTCTACAATAAAACGGTCAGTGTCTTTGTTTGTTAGATTACCTAGCTTTTCCCAAGCCTCTATCGTTGCCTTTAAACATAAGAACCTGTCAAAGCGTACATATGGAATACCGTACTTCTGGTGCAAACTCTCAGCTGCGGACAAACCACAAGGTTCTAAAACTAGGTTTATTTCTGCCTTAGACAGCTCTTTTAATTCTTCCAAATTTATATTATAAGGCAAAATTCCTATCAACCTATAGCCAAGTTTTTTCAAGTATTTACTTGGTTCTGAATCTTCTGCTCCTTTTTTTCTAGCTCCTAAAATAGCATAGGTCTTTTTTTCGCTTTTAAATTTTCCTGTATATTGGATTAGAAAATCTAGCGCCTTTTCTATTCCTTCTAAATAGCTAAAAGTCTTAAAGTTTTCTATTGGAATTAATCCAATAAATTTTTCTGTTTCCTTTAAGAGCTTGTCCACAATCCCTTGAAGATTCTCGGAAATCAATTCAATGCTACAAGAAGTAACCAAGAATATTGCTTGGTTATCTTCTTTTTTTATTTCTTCTCTTAAAAGTTTTTCAACCTGAGGACCCATCCCAAAAACAAGATCTGATTCAGATACTTGTACAGCTAGACTACGAGTAATATTAGAGCTATTACCATGTACAATTTGTCTTTCTAGATTTTGTTTTTGAGCATAATAAACACAGTCTTGTGTTCCTAAGTAGATTATGGTAGACCCTTCTATATGTCGCAATATAGATGCAACACCAAATAGAGGGCAGTGCCTGCCCGGACTAATGGCTGCATTGTAATTCGGTATGTTATTAAATCCTGTATATTCATCTAATCTCATAGTTCCCTCTTTCCATCTAGCCACAACTTAGCTACTTTCTTTGCAATCCCCATATAAACCTCTGCTTGACTGCTATACGGATAAGAAAAAACAACTGTTTTTCCTTGGTCTTCAGCTTTTTGCACAAAGTCACTCCTAGGGATTTCAGAAAAAATAGATACTCCTGTTTCCTTGGCAAAACTTTCTATATTTTCCATCTCTTTTTCTATGTTCCTCCTGTTAACTATCATACCTGCCAATTCTAAATCTGAATATTCAGAAAGTTCCTTTACTGCCTTTGAAATGTTTTCAGCTGCATAGAGACTCATAAGTTCCCCACTGGTAACAATAAAAACAAGATCAGAATAACCGGACCTTAAAGGCATGGCAAAGCCACCACAGACTACATCACCTAAAACATCATAAAAGACTATATCTGGCTTATATTCTTCAAAAGCGTTGAGAGATTCTAGTTTTTCAAAGGCTGTTACTATCCCCTTCCCAGCACAACCCCTGCCTGGAATAGGACCTCCGGACTCTATACAAAAAACTCCACCATCTCCTTGGTATATCAAATCCTTTAAAGACACATCTTCCCCTGTTCTCATCTGGTCTAAAACTGTTGGTATTCTTTTTCCTCCTAATAATGTTCTTGTAGAATCAGCCTTGGGGTCACAGCCTATTTGCATAACTCTATATCCCAACTTAGAAAAAGCGGCAGATAGGTTAGAAATTGTTGTAGATTTTCCTATTCCACCTTTACCGTATATTGCAATTTTTAGCATAAGCTTATCCCTCCAAACCTTGTATTTTTTCATAAAAAGAAGTCATATCGTCAAATACTGGTATATTTTTCGACCTTGCATATTCGATTAATTTACTATTTATTGCATTTAATTTACCTACAGGCGTTCCTGAATCTATAAGGGCTTTGCACTTATCTATCATATTTAGGGCCTTTTCATATTGCCTTTCAGTAATCTCTTCAAAGGCCGGTGCAATTACTAAATTATCACTTAATTCCTTTGCCACCTGATAATCAATATCGTTTTCATATAAGACCCCTGTCGCAAATGGTAGTTCATATTTCTGTAAAGACCTAAAAATTGGAATTCCATATCCATTACCTGCAATAACAAATACATCTGCTTCCCCTTTAGGTTTTGCAAGTTCTACACTACCTAAGAGTATATTAAATGAACCATTTTCCATATCATATAACTCTTCAATTACATCACTATTAAATACTTTGTCAGCAGGACCAAAATCTGTTATATTATCTCCTTTTACACAAAGCAAATAATCAGAAATTTTTGAAGCCAAATCAATTTCATGGAGGGACATAATAATAGTTATTTTTTTCTCTCTAGACATCTGTCTTAGAATATCTAATAGTTCAATTTTATGTCTTATATCTAAGTATGCCGTAGGTTCATCTAAAACCATCAGTTCTGGCTCTTGACATATGGCTCTAGCCAATAATACTCTTTGTTTTTGTCCATCTGATAATTGTGTAAATTGTTTATCTGCTAATTCAAGGGCTTTTACAATAGTCAGAGACTCTTCAACTATACTTTCATCTTCTTGGGTTAATTTTCCAAGAGAATTTGTATAAGGATACCTTCCCATAGAAACTAACTCTTGACATGTCATCAACTCAGGATTCAGCCTGTCTGTAAGCATGACAGATATTTTTTTGGATGTTTCCTTGGCTGTAAGCTTATGAACTTCTCTTCCTTCTATATAGATATCTCCACTAATTTTATCTAAATGCTTTGTGATGGACTTCAAAATTGTAGACTTTCCTGCACCATTCGGTCCAATAAGAGTCAAAATAGTCCCTTTTTCTATTTCCATATTTATGTCATGAATTAAGATTTTTTTATTATAACCTACACTTAAGTTCTTAATTAAAAAATAATAATCTTCCAAGTTAAACCCTCCTTTTTTGTCTTTTAAGTAGCATATATATTACAATAGGTGCTCCAAAAGCTGAGGTGACAGTCCCTATTGCTAGTTCTGTAGGAGCAAAGGCAGTCCTAGCTATCAAATCACAAATTATACAAAACAAGGCTCCACACAAAAAAGTAATTGGCACCACAACGGATGGTTTTGATGTTCCTAAAAGAGATCTGGAAATATGTGGTACTGCTATGCCTACAAAAGAAATAGGGCCTGCAAATGCTATTACAGATGAAGATAATAAGCTTGTAAGCAAGATTAAGGCCATCCTAAATCTTTTTATATCTACACCCATACTTTTAGCATAACCTTCACCTAAGGCATATGCCCCCATAGGTTTACTTAAAAGCCAAGCAAGTAACAGTCCTGAAAGACAAATAATAGATGAAATTCCTACATCTGACCAGTTTGCCCCTGAAAAACTCCCCATTGACCAGCCAGTCAAGTTCGCTATTTCACTCTCACTAGCAAAGGTTATTGCAAAGTCGGTCACGGAACTACATACATATCCTACCATTATCCCTATAACTAGAATCATAGACATATTAGAAACCCTTCTAGAGAACACCAATACCACCATAACTATAATTAGTGAACCAAAAAATGAAGCTATAACCATTTCCATTGACCCCAAGACTCCTATAATCGGGACTAGGAAGATAATACAAATAGCAACTATCATTCTTGCACCAGATGAAATTCCCAGTACAAAAGGTCCTGCCATTGGATTTCTAAAGAAAGTTTGAAGCAAGAAACCAGATAGTGCCAAGGCTCCACCTAAAAGTCCTGCTAATAGCATCCTAGGCATCCTTATTCCAAAAATAATCCTTGAAACTGTACCTCCTCCTATAACTTCATTTAACTCTACTTGATATTGACCTCTTGTAAATATATCCAAAACCTTATACTTAATAGCATTACCAATCTTTATAAAAATTTCAGAAGCTGGAATTGGAGCAGACCCCATATTAACATTTAAGACAAGTGCCCATAATATAAGACAAATAAGAAGCAATGTGACAACAGTATATCTACTCCTTGCCATTATTTTTTCTTTATTGTTTAAGCAATTTGTTGAAAATTCTATATTACTGTTCATTTGTACCTCCTCTTAAAGTTAGCTCAAATATATTTCTTTAATTTTTAGGCACATGAATAATAGATTCAGTAGTGATTGGTTCTTCACTTATTAATATATTATGAATATCAGTAACTACATCTGCAGGGTTTCTCGCTCCCATCTGGATAAATTTCCTAGCCTGTACATATATTTTGTTGTTTTGATATGCCCTAAAATCCACTATTGGT
>JGI24712J26585_10003212_pt1 | contig 12981 bp, 9 predicted proteins | sample BioPla3DNA2_FD_26585 | JGI IMG/M metagenome (IMG submission 26585) | reverse complement strand
CTCTTGGCTAGGCTCTTATTCAAGAGGGAGGATTTAATTAAGAAGGTAGAGTTACTTAGCGGCGGTGAGAGAGTAAAGGGAGCTTTAGCTAAAATTATGGTTAGTGATTTTAATATGTTAATTTTAGATGAGCCTACCAACTATTTAGATATTTATTCTTTAGAAGCAGTGGAAGAAGCCCTTAAGGAATACAGCAACACCATTTTATTTGTTTCTCATGATAGAAAGTTTGTTAAGAACATTGCAGATCATATATTAGAAATTGAAAATAAGAAGATAAATTTTTTTCAGGGCACATTAGAAGAGTATTTAGAAAAAAAGAAACAGGCAGAAAAGCCCCAAAAGAAAGAGCTAGATGCTGCTGAAATTATGATCTTAGAAAACAGGATGGCAGAAATCTTAGGCCGATTAAGCATGCCTTCTAAGAAAGATGATCTAGAGGCCCTGGACTTGGAGTATAAAGAAATACTAGCTAGGTTAAAAGGGCTTAAGTGACCATAGCGGAAGTTATATAATTTAAAATAATAAGGGCTTCTTACCAGCATAGCTGATAAAAAGCCCTTATTATTTTTATTTGACAACTTTCATTTGTCTTTAAGTCCTAATCTAGCTTCAAGCCTTTAAGCTTATCGCCAAGTATGTCTCCTAAAGTTGCTCCTGTATCATTAGAATTATACTTGGATAGGTCTACTTGAGGTTTGGCAATAGCTTCTTTTATGCTAAGGGATATTTTAGATTTTTCATTGTCGATGTCTAGTATTTTAACCTTTACAGTATCTCCAACTTTTAATACATCTGAAGGCTTTGCAATTCTTTCTTCGGAAATTTCAGATATATGAACAAGTCCCTCTATGCCAGTTTCTAGTTCAACGAAGGCTCCAAAGTCTACTACACGAACAACTTTACCTTCTACCACACTTCCTACTGCAAACTTGCTTGCTACAGTATTCCAAGGGTTTTCATTTATATCTTTTAGAGCAAGAGAAATTCTATTGTTGGCCTTATCAAAGTCTAGTACATATACATCAACAGAGTCGCCAACGGATACAACATCTGCAGGGTTAATAACTCTTTTCCAAGANAGGTCATTGTTGTGGATAAGNCCGTCTACTCCGCCAAGGTCTACAAAGGCTCCAAAACGTGCAAGTCTTGTAACTGTACCGGTTCTTTTTTCACCTTTCTTAAGAGAAGCCCAAAGCTTAGCTTTTTTCTCTTCAGCTTCCTTTAGTTCAACTGCTTTTCTGGATAGGATTATTTTCTTTTTCTCCTTATCCAACTCTATGATAGCTACCTCCATAGTTTTTCCAACAAGGCTGTTTAGATCATCTATACGCTGAAGTGATGACAAGGATGCTGGAATAAAGGCTCTAACCCCTTTTACATCAGCAGTTACACCACCTTTAACTGCAGCTTTTATAGTTACGCTTATTGTTTTATCTTCCTTTTTAAGCTCCTCTAGTTCATCCCAAAGGTGAACTGCATCTGCTTGTTTCTTAGATAAAGCTACATTTCCTTCTCCATCGTTAACTTTTAAAACATAAACTAGTATTTCGTCATCAACTTTAACTAGATCCATTGGCTTAACATTAGGATCTGAAGAAAGTTCTTCCTTTGAAATAACCCCATCTGCCATATAGCCTATATTAACTAGGACTTCATCTTCTTTAACAGATAGAACCTTACCTTTCAATATATCTCCAGGATGAATAGCTTTTATTGAATTATCTAATTCATTCATTAAGTCTTGCATGCTGTTTTCCATGTTTCAATCTCTCCTTCTTAGTAAAAAATACATCATGAGTATATTATATCAAATAGCTTACAATAAAATAACCCTTTTTGTGGGGAATATATGTTTAATGAAAATTGTGTGCCAAATTTTTACTTTATACTTGATATTTTTACCANCATTTGGTATATTTAGTAATATATATATCATCTTCTTTAGTGTTTGTATAGAATTATAATGCTCAGAAACATCTTTGTAAACCGATAAATAGGGCATTAAATCGACATAGATAAAGATAGTGAAAGAAGCGTAAATTTAAAACTAGATATAGGGAAAAACAGGTAGGAGGATTAAAAATGAGGGTACTAGTAACTGGAGGCTGTGGTTTTATTGGGTCAAGTATTGTAGATGAACTACTAAAAAAGGGTCATGATGTGACAGTAATTGATAATTTAAGTAGCGGACGGAGAGAAAATCTAGATCCGAGAGCTCATTTATTTGTGGCAGATATAAGATCTTCGGAGATAGATGAGATTTTTAAAAGAACAAGACCACAAATACTTTATCATCAGGCGGCTCAAGTAGACGTACAAAGATCAATAAGCCAGCCAGAATTTGATGCTGATGTCAACATAATTGGAACCTTAAGGGTTTTAAACTGCTGTAAGAATTATNCTGTTAGAAAAATAATATTTGCTTCTTCTGCTGCTGTGTATGGACAACCTCAACATCTGGGCATAAATGAACTCCATACTATAGAGCCTATTTCCTTCTATGGAATTTCAAAGTATACAGTAGAGAGATATATTGAAAACTTTTGTCCTATGCACCAAATAGAATATACAATTTTAAGATATGCCAATGTGTATGGAGAAAGGCAGGGTTCCAAAGGAGAAGGTGGAGTTGTATCTGTATTTTTAAAGAATATGCTTACTTGCAAAGATATAAATGTTTACGGTGATGGGGAGCAAACACGGGACTTTATATATGTAAGAGATGTAGCAAAGGCAAATATTGCAGTTCTTCATGGTGGTAATGGACAAGTATTTAATATAGGCACTAATAGCTCAGCTTCTATAAACAAGCTATACAAGTTTATGAAGAGCTACACTAATTATCAAAAGGAGCCTATATATTGTCCTAAAAGACAGGGTGATATAGAACATTCCTATTTGGATAATTCAAAGGCTCTAAACTTATTAGATTGGCAGCCGGAGTTTACCCTTGAAGAAGGATTGAAGGAAACAATAATAAATTATGTTGGAGGAAGCCAGTACTATGCATGTTGTACAGGAGATGAGGAAGAGTAAGAGCTCCTCTGCAAGTTTTCCAGTAAAAATTTTATTTGGAGTAACCTTGTCAGAATTAGGAGGTGCCCAAAGAGTAGTATTTGATATTATATCTTCCTTGCCTCAGGACCAGTATGATATTACTCTTGTAACTTCTCCCGNTGGAGAATTGATTAACTGGATAAATAATCTAAATAGGAAGAGAAAAAGTCAAATTCGAATTATTGAGCTTTCTTCTATAAAGAGAGAGCTGTCTCCCTTTTATGATCTAAAGGCTGTAAAGGAACTTTATAAAATAATTAAAAAGGAAAAGTATGATATAGTCCACTTTCACAGCTCAAAAATGGGCATATTAGGGAGAGTTGCCGCATGGCTTGCAGGAATAAAGAAAATCTATTTTACCGTTCATGGTTGGGGTATAAATGACAATATGAGCAAGGCTAAAAAAATTATACTTGGTGCAGCAGAGAGCTTTGCCAGCAGGTTAAGCACCAAGGTAATATGTGTTTCCCAGCAGGATAGGGAAAAGGGCATAAGAAATGGTTGGCTAAAGGAAAGTAACAGCTGTGTTATACATAATGGTATCCAAGAGATTGCCCACAGTAAAGGAAAGTTAAANAATCAGTTGGGACTTAGGGAGGATATACCTATCATTGGTATGGTAGCTAGGCTCAAAGAACCTAAGGATCCAATGTTAACTATAGAAGTAATAAATGAATTAAGAAAAAGAGGGAAGAAATGTAGGCTGGTTATAGTAGGAGATGGTCCTTTAAGGCCACAGTGCCAGTCTTTGATAGAAAAGCATCACTTGCAAGAGCAGGTGACCTTGTTAGGTAGTAGAGAGGATGTTAGAAGCTTGTTGCCGGATATGTCAGTTTTTACCCTTTTCTCTAAGTGGGAAGGTCTCCCTATATGTATACTGGAAGCCATGGCAGAGGGATTGCCAGTGGTAGCAACAGACGTTGGTGGGATTTCAGAACTAGTAGAGCCGGGGGTAAATGGATACCTAGTAAGTAAAAGGGATATTACAGAAGCAGCAGATTACATAGAAAAGTTATTATCTAACAAGAGCCTTAGAGAAAGCATGGGGTCTAGGGGAAAAGAAATATTTGAAGGAAAGTTTACTAAGGACAGGATGGTAGGAGATTATGAGGCTTTATATATGGATAACTACAAGATAAATGATGGCTCTCCTAAAGAAGTTCTTTCAGAAACTGCAGTAGCTCTACAAGGGGAAAGGGATAAGGGGTCTGACTCTAAAAAGAACTTCTCTTGGTTGCTGATAGGCAATGTGTTTAACGCTGGAGCCAGAGGTGCCCTGCTTGTGATATTAGCTAAGTTAGGACAGCCTGCAGATGTAGGTATCTTTACTACAGCCTTATCCATTAACACTCCAATTTTTATGTTGGCAGATTTGGACCTTAGGACTATCCTTGCTACAGATTCTAAAGATCAGTATAGTTTTTCAGACTATGTAGCTTTAAGAGTCAATACATGTTTCTTTTCTGTTTGTATATCCTTTATTGTAGCTTTAGTGCTAGCTGTGTTTTTCAATTTGCCTATTGTAAGTGCTCTAGTAATAGTAGTAATGGCAGTGGCTAAATCTGTGGAGGCACTAAGCGACATAATACTAGGCTTGCTACAGAAGAATAGATGTATGGACAAGATAGGTAAGTCGCTGATTATAAAGGCTTTTTTATCTTGTTTAATGATGGCTCTATTATTTTATTTTACAAAAAGTGTGGTTTTTTCAACTATTGGACTAGCAGTAGCCTGGGCGACTATACTGCTGCTTTATGATATGTGCAATGGAAGGAAGATTTTTCAGGACAAGTTAGTTTTTAATTCTAAGGCGGTAAAGAGATTACTTAAAACCAGTTTTCCAATGGGTATTGTTCTAATGATTTGGTCCTTGAACTTAAATATACCAAATTACTTTATTGGAGGCTATCTTGGTAGCGATGAACTAGGATACTTTTCTTCTATGTTTCACCTTGTGATTGCCAGTGACATTATTGTAAATTCCTTAATGCAGTCAGAGCTTCCAACCTTGGCTACTTACTATTGGGAAGGGCGAAAAAAGAGCTTTTTTAAGAAACTAAATAAGTTAATTTTTATAGCCTGCCTATTAGGAACTGTTGGTGTGATAATAAGCTCATGCTGTGGAAAGCTTATTTTAACCATACTATTTAAAGAGGATTATGCTGCTAGGTCAAATATATTCACTTTACTAATGATGGCCTATGCAGTGCAATACTTAAATATTTGCTTGAATAATAGCATTACAGCAGCAAGATTACTTAAAGTCCAGCCATACATATATATTGTAGCATTAATAGGAAACATAAGTGCTAACTGGCTTTTAGTGCCAAGGTATGGACTTAGAGGTGCAGCCTACGCTGTGNTTTTGTCTGCAGCTGTTCAGCTTATAGGTAATGGGGCTATAAATTACAGTTTATACAAGAACTTTACAAGAAGACCGAAGGAGCTTGGTAAATTAATCTAGATTTGTACTTTAAATATGAGGTTAAAACACAACATTTAATTAGTATGTTACAGGGTGGTATGATATGAAAAAATTATTAGGATACATGATTTATTGTTATATATTACTTTTGCCTATAGCNTTTGTGGAACCATCTCCCTCAGATTTTCTTTTTATTATCATAATAATCTTGGCATTTGAACAGAGAATATTTTTTAATGTAAGGAAGTTTCTTAATAATAAGATTGTCTTTAGGGGTATATTGGGTTTTCTGGCCTTGAATCTAATATCTATTTTAAGGGCTGAAAATATATTTGCTTCTATTAAGTATTCCGTAATAACAATTTATTTGATGATGGTTGCAGTAGTTATATTCTTGTATGAACCTAAAAAGGTTTTTAATAGACCCTTAGGACTAAGAGGTGAAGGCCATGAAACTAATGATAGTAAATACATGTTAATTTTTAATGCTTATGTAGTAGGCAGCACTGTATCTGCAGTATTGGGTATTATGGGTTACATAGGTATTATGCCTCGTTGGTTAACCTATGACCCCTACAGAACCCAAGGATTATTTAAGGACCCAAATGTCTTTGGACCCTTCCTTGTTCCTACAATAGTAATCTTGATTGACGACCTTAAAAAGAAAAAGGTAATAAGATCAAAAACTTACGTCCACATACTTTTACTATGTNTAAATGCTTTAGGTATACTCTTGTCTTTTTCTAGATCTGCCTGGGCTTGTGCTTTACTAGCAGTAGCTGCATATTTCTTCTTTAATATAAAGAAGGAAAATTTACTTAAGGTCCTTTATGGAGGTATTGGACTAGCTGTTCTTATGGGCTTAGTGTGGATAATCTTGCCTGATGGGGATTTTAAAAGTTTCATAGCTGAAAGAGCTAATTTACAGTTATACGACTCGGAAAGGTTTTCAGTGCAGAGGGTAGGATTAGAGCAAGGTTTTGATAAGCTAATTGGTTATGGACCAGGTCAATATGAAAAGGTGGTAGAGAAAGTTATAGGCTTTGAACATTCTGCTCATAGTTTGTATGTACGAACAATGCTGGAAAGTGGAAGTCTATCATTAATACTTTTTTTAATAGCCATAGGGAATATAATAATTAGATTATACAAGGCTGAAAAGTATAGTAAAAGACGGTTAGTTGTTAATTATTCGGTGGTTTTTTCAATAATGATTTCTTTCATGGTAAATAGCATAGTAATTGATACAATTCACTGGAGACATTTTTGGATTTTCATAGGAATTTCCTTATCAATGCTATGGGATGCTAGGGAAAAAGTTAAGAAAGTAAAGAAAACTAGTGAAGTAAAAGTNATTGCTGGAGAAAGCTTATCAAGAGGATTAGAGGATATGAGGACAAGGAGAGTTATAAGGGGAAAAGACAATTTAGTAGCAATAAAAAGTAAGGAAGAGAGATCAATCAATGAACGAGAGATAGAGGAATCACTAAGGGTATTAGAAAGTGTATTGAAGGAAGAACTAGGTGAATTAGACGAACTTGATGATAGCTACAGTTTACGAGGAGGATTAAGATGAAAGAAGTAAAAATAATAGATACTTTAGACGAGCTACTTCAATATAGAGGAGAATGGGAAAAACTTATAGATATTAATGGTTTAGACNTACCTTTTATGGAATTTGAATGGATTGTTCCATGGTGGGAAATATTAAGGGAAAATCAGGAGCTTTATATTATAACTTTCTTTAAGCAGGATAAGGTTATAGGTTTTTGCCCTCTGATGAAGACAAAAAAGGGCAGATATACTGAGGTAGAGTTTTTAGGATCTCCTCAGGCCTCTTATATGGACTTCTTATTTGATCCCTCTTTTAGAGAAGAACTTAATATGAGTTTTTTAGATAAAGTAGATAAAATAAAAGATTCCTATTTATTTAATTTACATGCTTTTGCAACAAGATCAGAAAATTTTCATATTCTTCAAAAGTATTTATCTGACAAAGGAAAGACCTTTTATAGCAGGGTAATTGATTGTCCATATATAGATACTAGAGGGAAGAGCTTTGAAGAATATTATAAGGCCAAAAGAAAACATAGTTCTATAAAAAGAATAAAGTCTGTTGAAAAAAAGATTGCTGATGCAGGAGGAGAGCTTAAGTATCTTAATTCCAGCAATTTGAAAGAAAATAAAGATTTTATGGATAAGGTTTTTCAAATCCATGATAAAAGGTGGTCAAAGAAGCTAGATACTAGTGATTTTTCTAGTGAAAAAAATAAAAANTTTTTTACTGCTTTAGCTACAAATAATAATAAAAGATTAAAAGTAGCGGTGGATTTTTTAACCTTAAACGATGAAGTTATAGCCTTTGAATATGGCATAATTACAGGTAAAACCTATTTGGGCTATAGGGCCTGTCATGATGATGATTATTCCCCTCTTTCTCCTGGCAAGATATCTTTAAAGGAAAACATAAAGGTTATTTTTGATAGTGANCTAGAGGAGTTTAATTTTGGTACAGGCTATGAAAGGTATAAGTTAGAGTGGACAGATAATAGAGGTGGCCTAAATAAGCTTTTATTTTCTACTGACGATTCTTACAGCTTAAAAATTCTTTCAACTAGTATGAAGAAGGAAGAGCTAATAAAAAAGCTAAAGTCAAAGCCAAAGATTGTTAGTTTTAAAAGAAACACTTTGGGAAAGATTAAATATATTTTATCTTTTGCCTATATAAGAACAAGAATAAAGGATGCAAGGGGAAGACTTACCTTATATAGCTTGAAACAATTAATTAAAAAAACTTGCTACAGGATTATAGAAGCTAGATATTTTCAAGTAGATATTTTTAAAATGAAAAAACCTAAAGGACTAAATTATAAATATGATGAATCTTATTCTGCCACAATAGCTAGTTTCAATGATGTTTATACTATAGCAGAATTTCTTAAGTGTTCTGTTAAAAAGGTAGTTAGCTATATGTATAAAGGAAACAGCTGTGCTATTGTTTGGCATAAGGAAAAGATAGTAGGCTGTATATGGTTTTCTTACAGTTGTGAAAATAAAAGATTAAAGCGCCAGATTGATATTATAGGTAGAAAAATTCTTTTTATAAAGAAAATATTTGCAGACAGGAAATACCATGTTAAGGATATACAATATGTAGGACTTACTCACATTCATCAACAGATATCAAAGAAGGAGATATTTATTGGAGTTAGACATAGATGCATTCATAATCCAAACGTTACTTTGAAGGAAATGTTAATCCCCCAATATTGTATAAGAATTAAGAAGGTGCTTAAAGAAGAAAAAGTTACTCTAGGGGAGGTATGATAACTAAATGAAAACTGTTTTTTGGATTAAGAAGATTATTAAGCTTATATGTATCCCTAGTGGAATTATACTTAATGCTATTTCTAAAAGAAATAAGGGAATAAAGATNTTAATGTACCATAGAGTAAAAGATGATGTGCAAATGGAGTTGGCAGTAAATACAAAAGATTTTCAATGGCAGATGGAGTATTTAAAAAGAAAGGGTTATAAAGTAATATCCATGGATGAAGCCTGTGAAAGAATAAAAAAGCAGGATTTAGAGGACAAGTTTCTTGTTCTGACCTTTGATGATGGATATGAAGATTATTATCATACCACTTATCCTATCCTTGACAAGTATGGTTATCCTTCCATAGTATATTTAGTCCCATCATATATTGAAAGTAAAAAGGTCTTTTGGTGGGATGAAGGGTTAGGTGAGTCTGCTCTTTTGAATTGGCAACAAATAAAGGAGCTACAAGCTAAGGGTTTAACTAGCTTTGGTTCCCACACATGGAGCCATGCTGATCTTGAGGATAGGGATATAAAAACAATTAGGCATGAGTTGGCAGAATCAAAAAGTTTTATAGAAGATAAGCTAAGAACTCCTGTAAAGCATTTTGCTTACCCAGGAGGTTACAATAATGGACTTTCTCAAAAGTTGGTCAAGTCTATATATAGTTCAGGTTTATCTATATGTGATGGTATCAGCACTTATAAGGCCAGTTTATCTGGAGATTTTTCTAAAATTACAAGAATACCTGTGCAAAAAAGTGATGGTAAAATCTTGTTTGCTGCTAGATTGAAAGGCTGGATATGGTTTGAGGCCGCAGTTTGCAGACTAAGAAAGAGCAAACGTGCTAGAAAAAGAAAAAAGTTGGCTTGTTTAAAATCCGGGGAAAGCAGGTGCGTGGTACATGAGTGATCAAAGTTACTTACTAAAAGCTAAGAGTAATAAGTATGAAAGAAATTTGATATATTTAAATTGCAAGGTCTATTATGACTTTGTTAAGAGACTAGTGGATCTATTTATTTGCTTTACTGCTTTAGTTATTTCTGCACCTATAATTATAATTGCATGTATAGCAGTAGCCTTAACGTCTAAGGGCTCACCTATATTCACACAAGAAAGATTGGGACTTTGGGGGAAAAAGTTTAAAATATATAAAATTAGATCCATGTACATAGACGCTGAAGCAAACGGAAGACCTCAATTGGCTCAAGTAGATGATCATAGAATTACTCCTGTAGGAAAGTTCATAAGAAAGACTAGAATAGATGAATTGCCTCAGCTTATTAATGTAATTAAAGGGGATATGAGCATNATAGGCCCTAGGCCGGAAAGAGAGTTTTTCTATCAGGAATACAGTAAAAGCTTGCCTGAATTTTACGACAGGCTCCAAGTAAAGCCTGGTATAACCGGTTTAGCCCAAGTGTCTGGCGGTTACCATATGCCTCCTGAGGAAAAGCTTAAATATGATATGGAATATATCCAGTATAGAAATTTTATTTTTGATGTAAAAATTGCCTTTAAAACCATACTTGTGATGATTACGGGAAAAGGAGCAATCTGAGAGCAGGTATCGGATAAGAGAGAACAGGTATCGGAGAACGGATAAGAGATGTAAGGTAAAGAAACAGTTGCTGGTTGGAAATAGCGACTGTCTCTTTATTTTTTATTAGGATAAGATCTTAAAGTCCAATACTCTCTAGGTATTCGTCGTAAGTCATTCTCTTATCAACAATACCATCATCAGTAATGGCAATAATTCTATTTGCAATTGTTTGTATAAACTGGTGGTCATGGGAGCTAAAGAGTATATTGCTCTTAAAGTCTCTAAGACCATTGTTTAATGCAGTGATAGATTCAAGGTCAAGGTGGTTTGTAGGCTGATCAAGAATTAGTACATTGGCGCTGCTTAGCATCATTCTTGATAGCATACATCTTACTCTTTCGCCACCGGATAGAACCTTAGCTTCTTTTAAAGCTTCATCGCCGGAGAATAACATTCTGCCTAGGAAGCCTCTTAGGTAGCTTTCTGATTTTTCCTCAGAGAATTGTCTTAACCAGTCTACCAGGTTTAATTCACAGTCATTGAAGAACTGGGAGTTATCCTTGGGGAAATAAGAGCTTGTTATTGTTATGCCCCATTTGTATTCCCCACTGTCTGGCTCCATTTCTCCCATAAGTATTTTAAACAAGGTGGTAACTGCTAGCTCGTTATCCGCTAGGAAGGCTATTTTATCATCCTTTGATACGGTAAAGCTTACATTGTTAAGAACCTTAACTCCATCTATAGTCTTTGTTAAGCCTTCAACTCTTAGAATATCGTTACCTACTTCTCTTTCAGNCTTGAAACCAACAAAAGGATATCTTCTGCTGGAAGGTTCAATGTCTTCTATATTAATTTTATCTAATAGCTTCTTTCTTGAAGTAGCCTGCTTGGACTTAGAAGCATTGGCACTAAATCTGGCAATAAAGTCCTGAAGGGCTTTTATTTTTTCTTCCTTCTTCTTGTTCTGATCCTTCATTAATTGTAGGGCTAGCTGGCTGGACTCATACCAGAAGTCATAGTTTCCTACATAGAGCTTAATCTTTCCATAGTCAACGTCGGCTATATGGGTACATACCTTATTTAAAAAGTGTCTATCGTGGGATACAACTATAACAGTACCTTCAAAGTTTATAAGGAACTCTTCTAACCAGTTAATAGACTTTATATCCAAATGGTTGGTAGGCTCGTCAAGAATTAGAACTCCTGGCTTACCGAATAGGGCTTGAGCCAAGAGGATCTTAACCTTTTCTCCACCTTCTAGCTCTGCAACCTTCTTTTCATGGAGTTCTGTGCCTATACCTAGGCCCTGTAGCAGTGAAGAAGCCTCAGCTTCAGCTTCCCAGCCGTCTAATTCTGCGAATTCTGCTTCTAGTTCAGAAGCCTTGATACCATCTTCATCTGTAAAGTCAGCCTTGGAATAGAGCTCATCTTTTTCCTTCATAATTTCATATAATCTTGGATTTCCCATTATTACAGTTTCAATAACAGGAAAGTCATCAAATTGATAGTGGTCCTGTTTTAGTACAGAAATTCTAACACCTGGAGCAACACTAACCTCACCAGTATTTGCTTCGATTTCTCCAGAAAGAATTTTTAAAAAGGTACTTTTTCCTGCACCATTAGCACCAATTACTCCATAACAATTGCCTGGTGTAAACTTTAAATTAACATCTTCAAAAAGCTTACGGCCTCCATATCTTAAACTTACATTTGTAACAGTTATCACTAACAAATCATCCTTTTCTTATAATATTAACAAGCTGTGTTACTTCTAATTTTTAATTACACTTTGCCATTATATCATAAAAGTAAGATTAACTCATTAGTTATAATTAAATATAAAACTCTGTTTTAAGAAGGTGTTGATGGACAAGTTTAATGGGCCATATACTGAAACCAAGCCTCTATTTGAGCAATAATCTCAGCTTGACCAGGGAGGATTGGGCTGGCAGAAACTGCAAATTGGTTTAAATTGACAATACGTTCCATTGGATGAGGATGTTAACTCTATAATCCGGCAAGGTGCTGGTGAAATGTGAGTACCAAAGCTATTAGCCAGTTGCAAGGCCTTTTGTGAAGCATTTCTTACAGCTAGGTCTAAGGCTTGGCGGTAATAGGCAGAGGGGTTTTCAACAGAAAAGTTTATGTCCTCCACCCGATTAGCTCCATTAGCAGTGGCAGTGTCTATTATTTCTCCAATTATACTAAAGTCTTTTATTGTAAGGGATAAAATGTTAGTAACTCTGTAGCCTCTAAAAACCTGTCGGCCCTCAATATAATCATACTGGGGTTGAATATCAAAGAAGGCTGTGCTTATATCCTGTCTGGGAATATCCATCTTATATAGGCTATTAATTACTGCATTTATTTTTGCGGTATTTTCACTTTGGGCCTTTTCTAAACTCATGTCTTCCGTTACAACACCTATTCTTATAGTAGCTTTAGTTGGGTCGGCACTTACACTGCCTATACCTGTAACTTTTATAATACCCTCCTGAGAAGTACATAGGGACATTGGATTTTGGTAGCCATAATTAATCATAGATATTAACCTTCATTGAAATTATTATACTATATATAATATTGCGGTTTATTTAGGAACTGTTACTAAAAAAAAATTAGATAATAAATTTA
>JGI24712J26585_10003211_pt1 | contig 12986 bp, 14 predicted proteins | sample BioPla3DNA2_FD_26585 | JGI IMG/M metagenome (IMG submission 26585) | reverse complement strand
TCTCCGCCTGCCGGAGGCAGAAAGACGTTTACGTGCAAAGAGGCGGGGAGGCAAGTAAGGTGTTACTTGAAATTGCGCCGATGTCAGTAGATCATTTAAACGCTGTCTTGGAAATTGAAAAAGGATCTTTCCCTTTTCCTTGGCCGCAGGACTCTATTTATAAAGAAATAGTAAAGAACGACTATGCTTATTATTTTGTAGCGCGTTTAAAAGACGAAGATAAGGTCATCGGTTATGGGGGAATCTGGGTGCTTTTTGAAGAAGCCCATGTTACAACCTTGGCCGTGCACCCCCTGTACCGCCGGGCGGGGACCGGCAGCCTTTTGCTTTCCAATCTGTTGCAGGAGGCCCTCTCCAGGGGTGCTGAACAGGTTTTTTTAGAGGTAAGGGATTCCAACCGGGCTGCCCGTGCTCTATATGAAAGGTACGGTTTTAAAAAAATAGGCCGCCGAAAAAATTATTATTACCATGAAGATGCGCTGGTAATGGTTCATAAATTTTCAATTTAAACCAAGGAAGTGTTTTTTTATGGGTCAGCCGCTTTTAATCTTAGGGTTGGAAACCAGCTGTGATGATACAGCGGCAGCGGTGGTGCAAGAGGGCCGTACTGTTTTAAGCAGCATTGTTTCCTCACAGGATAGTTTTCACCTTCCTTTTGGCGGTGTTGTTCCAGAAATTGCCTCCCGTTGTCATCTGGAGGTGATCAATGCGGTGCTCGACGCGGCTTTAAAACAGGCGGGGGNGGCTTTTTCAGATTTGGGGGGGGTTGCNGTTTCTTATGGCCCCGGTCTGGTAGGTTCTTTGTTGGTTGGGGTATCCGTAGCCAAAAGCCTGGCTTATACCCTGGATCTGCCTTTGATTGCTGTTAACCACCTGGAGGGGCACATTTATGCCAATTTTTTAACAGGGGCGGCCATTACCTTTCCCTTACTTTCCCTAATTGTTTCCGGGGGTCATACCTCACTTCTATACATGGAGGATCATGGGCAGATCAAGGTTTTGGGTAAAACAAGGGACGATGCTGCCGGCGAAGTTTACGATAAGATTGCCCGGGAATTAGGTTTGGGTTTTCCAGGGGGGCCGGTGTTAGACAGGCTTGCCGGGCGGGGCGACGCCACTGCTTTTTCGTTCCCACGGGCCCTGATGGGTGAAAAAGGGAAATTGGATTTTAGTTTTAGCGGGGTAAAGACCGCTGTTTTAAACTGTATCCGCCGGGAAACAGAAAAAGGACGGCAGATAAACTTAGCCGATATTGCCGCATCTTTTCAGGAAGCCGTAGTGGAGGTCCTGGTGGGTAAAGCCCTGCTGGCTGTACGGCAAAAAAGAACCAAACAGTTTTTGTTGGCGGGCGGTGTTGCCGCCAACAGCCAATTAAGAAAAAGATTGGAACAGGTTTTGACTCGGGAAGGGGTGGAGTTGGTTCGCCCCCCTGTAGAATATTGCACTGACAACGGTGCCATGGTTGCAGCAGCCGGCTATTATTACCTACAGCGGGGCCGTCTGGCTGCGTGGAATCTTAATGCTGTCCCCAATTTAGGATTTGGGCCCCTTAAAAATAAATAAGGGGCATATTTTTTTAGAAAAGCGCCCTGTTAATAATATGTTGTTGTTCCCGGGCTGTTAAGGACAGCAATTATTATGTAAATATGTGTGGAAACTGTGGATAAAAGGGTGTTAATTACCCGGTAGCACCTTTTACCCCTGTGGATAACTCTGTGGATACTGTGAATTACTTGTGGAGAAAAAGGCCAAACCTATTAGGAATATGCAGCCTTTGCATAAATTAGACCTCTTTGTTAATTTTACATAATATATTTAACTAATTTTTACCCGTAGAAACGGGGATGGATTTTTTTGAAGATGCTGTCATAGATATTTAATGAACACTTTTAAATCCGCAGGAAACAGGGATGGAAAGAAGGGGTTTTATTTGCTGGAAGGTCTAAAAAAGGTACACTTTATTGGGATTGGCGGCTACGGTATGAGCGCCTTAGCTTTTATTTTGTTGCAGGCCGGCATTGAAGTGCAGGGTTCGGATATTCAGCGTTCCGGTATTACAACCCAATTGGAAAAAATGGGGGCGCAAGTTTTTTGGGGACACAAACCGGAACAGGTGGGGGATGCCCAGCTGGCCGTTTATTCCACGGCGATCAGGCCGGATAACCCTGAAATGGAGGCAGCCCGGCGCAAAGGCCTGCCCCTTTGGCACCGCTCAGAACTTTTGGGCGCCATTTTAAATGCCGGCTACGGTGTGGCTGTTGCCGGCACGCACGGTAAAACTACTACTACGGCCATGATTTCTTATATATTGGCCAAGGGGGGCTATGACCCCACAGCAGTAATTGGCGGAGAGGTGCCCTTTTTTCAGGGTAACGCCCGGCTGGGGAAAAGCAGGTACATTATTGCAGAGGCCTGTGAAAGCGATCATTCCTTTCTCCGTTATAAACCCCGCCTGGCACTGGTTACAAACATAGACGCCGATCATCTTGAACATTATAATGGCAGTTTTGAACAACTGGTAGAAACCTACCTTCAATTTATTGATAATGCAAGTGCTACAGGCAAGATCATTCTTTGCAGCGATGATCCTGTTTTGAGGGCTTTACTGCCGGGAAAAAGTTCTTCATTGATGTCATACGGGCTCCTGCCGGGTGCGGATATCCGGGGCGGGGACATAGAGCTGCGGGGGCTGGGTGCTAAGTTCAAGGTTTATTACCGGGAAAAACCCCTGGGGGCCATTACCCTCAGGGTGCCGGGCAGATACAATATTGCCAATGCTTTGGGTGCTCTCAGCGTAGCTTTCCACCTGGGCCTAGATTTTGCAACCATTCAGGAGGCCCTGGCAAATTTTGACGGTGTCAAGCGTCGCTTTGAGATTGTAGGCGAAAAAGAAGGTATTTTGGTAGTAGATGATTATGCCCACCATCCCACCGAAATAAAAGTTGCGCTGGAGGCGGCCCGCCAAAGTGGCCGGCGGCTTGTCTGTGTTTTTCAGCCGCACCGCTATACTAGAACAAGTTTTTTATGGGATGATTTTAAAAAGGCTTTTGGCAAAGCCGATCTTCTTTTGCTGACCGATATTTACAGCGCAGGGGAAAAACCCCTTTTGCAGATAACCGCATCCCGGCTGGCCCGGGAGATTCGGCAGGGCGGGCATGGGGGTGTTCACTTTCTCAGGGACAAGGAACAGGTTATTACATTCCTGGCAGGGAATACCCGCAGTGGTGATCTGGTGCTTACCCTTGGTGCCGGCGACGTCTGGCAGATTGGCCGGGATTTTTTAAAGGATTCTTTCCCCCGCTCAGTTTATTCACCATAGATGCTGTTTATTTTATGAATTAAGCAAGGCCCCCCTTAAGGGCGATGGCAGGATATTCTATAATCAGGTTGGTCTGCAGGTCTTTCAGTAATCCCAGTATTTCAGCCCGGTTAACCAGGCTGACCGCGATGGTTTTTATACCATCACTGCTGATTTCAGCACGGCGGATGCCGGTGATTTCACCTAAATAGATCAGATCTTCGTTTTCCAACAAAATTAGCGTGCGTAAAAGTTTCCCCTTTTCTACTTTTGTAACAGTATGCACGACCGGGGTTGGTATTTCAGGGTTGCCCTGGTTGCCGGGCTGGAGCTGGTTCATAAAGAGTTCCAGCTCCTTCTGATTTTTTAGGCCAGAGCGGAGGTCAACCCAGGTTTGCTGGGCCAGGAAGGCCGGCAGGTGACGATGGTTTTTGGGGTTCGAACCGGGCAGTAAAACAGGGACAACAGGGTATCCTTTTTGTCGGAATTTTCGCTGCAATGCGGCGCGCATTTCAGCTACCTGTACCGGCCCGATACCTTTTGCGCCCACAAAGATGCCGAAGGCTTTACTGGTTTCCAAGGTTTCCTCAATTTCTTTTAACCAGGGCTGACCGGGGGTCAGGTTCCATTTATCCAGAAACGGCTTCAGGCCACGCTGGATGAGCACCTTGGCAATTATCTTTACAGTAGTCAGATCTGACCGGTGGTAACTAAGAAAAATATCATAAATATCTGGCAATTTTGGTTCGCTCCTTTCCTTACAGATATTGTTGTAGAAGGACTTATTTTTTCTATAGTGTATGTCTTTCAGTAAAATAGGTGCATGTTTTGAGCTATGGTTATTTGCCCGGCAGGCTTCAATTTTTGTAATAAACACTTTAAAAGTAAAAAAAATTCCCACAGGAAGGAATATCCAATTTACTTGTCGAATCAGAATGTAATAGCTCAACAAAATGGTAAAATTGGCTAAACCAAAATCAATGAACGGGGCAGGTTTTGTTTGATGAAACTTTCGCTGATGCGGTGGTTGTTGCAGGGGGTTCCGGAATGCCTGGCGATCGCCACTTTTAGCTGGATGCTGTTGGGGCGGCAGTTCAATGCCAGGAAAATATTATCGATCGGTTTACTGCAGGCCCTGGCGGCCTATTTCGTCAGGTTATTACCTGTTTCCTTTGGTATCCATACCCTTATACTTGTTTTTTCTTTGGCCGCCCTGCTGGTATATTTTTCATCCGGCTCCTACAGCAGGGTGCTGTCTGTTTCTTTAGTTACTTTCGTTGTTTTAGGCTTGCTGGAGCTGGTTATCTTTGCCCTTTCCAGCAGTCTGTTTAATTTAACGGCAGAGGCTATCCTGGCTGATCCACTTTTAAGTGTTTTGATGGGCCTTCCCGGGGTGGCGCTTTTATTTTTAGGGGCTTTTTTACTTGCCGGGTTAAAAAGAAAGATTAAAGGTATTTTTAAGGTCACCTGATGAAAAAGGTTTTTCTTTCAGCCGCAGATTTCCTGGGGAATAAGGCGGGTTTAACCGGTGAAGATTTGGAAGTGGTTGCTTACGGCCTGGAGGTGGCCTTTTCTAACCTTCTGGGGCTTTCCTTGGCGCTGTGCGGGGGAATATTTCTGGGGAACAGCACCGAAGTTTTAACGGCTGCCCTTGTCTGGCTGTTAATCCGCCGTTCGGCCGGGGGGGCACACTGTAAAACGCTTTGGCGCTGTGTGCTGGTGAGTACCGTAAGCTTATTAACCGTGGGCAAAGGCGCCCTTTGGCTGGCTGCAGCGCTCGACCGGCAGTTGCTGCTGCCGGCAGTGGCCCTTGGCAGTGCCTTTACCCTGACGGTGATGCTGAACCGGGCGCCGGCTGAAAGTCCCCGCAGGCCCTTTTTAGCTGCGGCCCGGAGGCAGTATTTGCGCCGCCGGGCAATTTTAACGGCAGCGATTCTTTCCCTGTTGCTGCTGGGCGGGGGTTTTTTAACAGCAAATGCGTATGGTTCTTTATTGCTTGCTGCAGTGCTGGGCATGGTAACAGCCGGCATCGCTGTAACCCCGGCCGGCTACAGACTGCTGGCAACGGTTGATTTTTTCCTGGACTTTTCAGGGAATAAAATATGGCCCGGAAAAGGAGGTGAAAAGGAATGAAAAAGATGTCTATATGGATTTTTTCCGGCCTGGTGAGCCTGTTGACCTTTATTTCCCTGGTAAATGTGGCCGGGGCTTGCAGCTGGTTGTTTTATGAACCGGAGGTGCCGGCCAAATTACGTCAGTAATTATATACTGAGGGGCTAAAAAGCATGCAGAAATGGCAGCGTGAAAGAAATGAAAAGATGGCAGACTTATTTATGGGAGCCCATTTTGTAGCATATTTGCTTACTGTGGCGGTATTCATAGTTCGTTTGCCCAGGAGTTATTCCTACACGGATTTTGTAGCTATACTTCTTGGTTTTTTTGTACCGGCTACAGTTTTTGTTGTCCTTGACTATTATATTTTTAAAAATAAGGTGTGGGATTCTGCGCAGAAAAAGTTGCTGCTGTTGTGGAATGTTTTAAAACTTTGTGCCCTTTTTTTATTGGTGACTTTTGTGCTTGCTACAGCACCCTATACTGTGCAATTGCAAGGGGCTTTGTATTTGTTGCCCATTGTGCTGGCGGCGATTAGCATGGGGCGTGCGGGAGGGGTGTCGTTTGCCCTTGCAGCGTCTGGTATCATAATATTTCTGTGCAAGGTCGAAATGGAAGGCAACATGGTTGCTGTTCTGGAAAATATTTTTTGGCTGCCCGGTGTCTTTTTACTGGCAGCCTGGTTTCTAGGCAGCGTTATGGAAATAGAAAACAATATTAGCCGGCAACTTGCCCTTATGGCAAATACAGATGAAATTACCGGTTTAAACAACCTGCGTTTCTTTTTGGAGCGACTAAAAACCGGGGTTGTAGCTGCTGTTAAAAACCGGGAACCCTTATCCCTGATTCTGCTGGATATTAATAATTTCAAAAAATATAATGAGATCCACGGCCATTTTTGCGGGGATCTTATTCTTAGGAAAATGGCGATCTTGCTACAGCAGGACATCCCGCCGGGGGCTGAAATTGCACGTTTTGGCGGGGATGAATTTTCCATTATTTTACCGGGTTTCAGTTTGGAGGAGGCGGCTGCTGTTGCCGGCAGGTTGCAAGATACAGTAACGGAGTTGGGTGCGCTGGGAGAAATGGGGCTTTCCGATGAACTGACAGTTTCCGCCGGGGTTGCCAATTTACCTGTGCATGCTACGGATTACCGGGCGTTGCTGCTCGCCGCCGATGAAGCGCTTTACAGCAGCAAAGTTACCGGTAACAGCAAAGTGCAGGTTTATTTGGGTGTACTGGAAAAAATCAGACAATTAGTTGCTGCCAATGAAAGAGAAATGGTGAATTCCCTGTCTGTTTTTATGACTTTAATTAACGTCAGGGATCGCTATACGTATGGCCACTCTGAAAGGGTTGCTTATTATATTAAGGAATTCGCTTCGCATTTGGGGATGGAGGAAGAACTGATTCGTTTATTGGAATACGGTTCTTTTCTGCATGATATCGGTAAACTGGAAACCCCTCGGGAAATATTAAACAAAAAGGGTGCCCTTACTGCAGAGGAATGGGCTGTTTTGCGCCGGCACCCGCAATGGGGTGCAGAGATGCTACGCCCTATTGGCCTGTTGGAGCCGGTGATTCCCATGGTTTTGTACCACCATGAAAACTACGATGGGACCGGCTATCCGGAGGGCCTGCAGGGGGAGGACATTCCTTATTTTGCCAGAATACTGCGAATAGTGGACAGTTTTGATGCCATGCAAACATTCAGGCCTTACCACCAACCCCTGCCGCGGGAAGAAATTTTACTTGAACTGGAAAAAGGCAGCGGCAAAGAATACGATCCACAGCTGGTCGGCTCTTTTATGGAGATGCTCCAGCAGAAAAACAAGCCCAATACGCAACATCTAGTCTATCTGTAACTAGATTTACAAGTTTTAAAAACCAAAGGTTTTTACAACAACCAGGTTATCTTTGACCCCAAAACGGGCCTGTCACAGTTCCCGGCAAAGATCGGTTACAGCATGCCGGGCAAAGTCAATGTCTTCGTCATCAACATTGCGGTGGGTAACCATACGGACAAGGTGTTTGCCAAAATCTACGGCCCTCACGTTTTGTGCAGCCAAACGCGTGATAAATTCCTGTGCTGTCAGCCCGGTAGCCCTTACATCCAGCAGGACAATATTTGTTGGCGGGGGGAAAGGGCTTATTTTAATGGAGGGCAGTTGCTGCAGGCCTGCGGCCAAACGGAAAGCCCGCCGGTGGTCGGCTGCTAAAGAAGGAATGTTTTTTAAGGCTGCCAAGCCGGCAGCAGCAAGGATTCCGGCCTGCCGCATGCCTCCTCCCAACAACCGGCGGTAACGCCTGGCCTGGGCAATAAAATGGTTTGTGCCGGCCAGCAGTGAGCCTACAGGGGCCCCCAATCCTTTGGACAGGCAGAACATCACGGAATCGCAGGCTTGGGTTAAAGCGGTGACCGGGCAGTTCAGGGCTACGGCAGCATGAAATATTCTGGCTCCGTCCAGGTGAACCGCTAATTTTTCCTGCCGGGCGATTTTGCAAAGGTGGTTTTGTTCTGCAGGGTGCAGGATCGTCCCGCCGTTACGGTTATGGGTATTTTCCAGGCAAAGGAGGGTGGGGGGGGCAAAATGCAGGTTGGCCGGCCGGAGGGCTTTTTTTAAACCTTCCCGGCCCGCAGGGGAATGTAGTTTTTCAACGGGCCAAAGCTGTACACCGCCTACCAGGGATGAACCCCCGGCTTCGTAATAAAAAAGATGGGCTTCAGGATCAAGGATAACAGCATCTCCCTTTTCGGTATGTGTCAGCACAGCGAGCAGGTTGCCCATAATGCCGGAAGGAACAAAAAGTGCCGCTTCCTTGCCCACCAGCGCCGCCCCCGTTTGTTCCAGCTGGTTTACGGTCGGATCTTCACCGTAAACATCATCTCCTACTGCAGCCTGTGCCATGGCCTCCCGCATTTCCCGGTCGGGCAGGGTAACCGTATCACTGCGCAGATCTACTATTTTAGCTACCATCATAATGCCTCCGTATCAGTCTTTTTCCGGTTTATAACCGACTATTATAAAGTGCAGATTCAGCATTTTTCGCTATAAACATTTAAAAACCCTTTTTCTGTGACTGTTTGGCGCTAGTTTAGGGCAGGGATATCTTATAATCTGTCGAATATAACCCTGCAGTCAGGTTATTGGTAAGGGGAAAGGTTGTTCTAAAATCATGTTTGAAGAAGAGCTCCGGGTATTGTTAAAGAAATTTAAGCATGAACAGCTGAGCCTGGAGGAAACCCTGCAAAAGTTTAAAAAACTTCCCTTTGAAGATCTAAAATTTGCCAAGATAGATCATCACCGTCCCCTGCGGCAAGGTTTTCCGGAGGTAATTTTTTGCCAGGGGAAGACGCCGGAACAGGTTGTTAATATCTTCCAGGCCCTGGCCCGGGGCGGGCATAACGTTTTGGCTACCCGGGCCTGTCATGAAATTTTTGCTGCTTTGCAGCCGCTTTATCCCCNGGCTAGCTACCATGCAGAGGCACGCCTTGTCAGTTTAATTACCAGGGAAATAAAAAAAACAGCAGGTCAGGTCTTGGTGGTTTCCGCCGGCACGGCCGATATTCCGGTTGCTGAGGAGGCGGCGGTTACCGCTGAAATCCTGGGGCATAATGTAGACAGGGTTTATGATGTAGGTGTGGCCGGGATCCACAGGCTGTTTGCCCACTATGAAAAGCTGCAAACAGCAACTGTTATTATTGTTGCTGCCGGCATGGAAGGGGCGCTGCCCAGTGTGGTGAGTGGGTTGGTGGCTGTTCCGGTTATTGCCGTACCGACCAGCATAGGGTATGGGGCCCATTTTGGGGGGCTTTCCGCCCTGCTGGCAATGCTTAACAGCTGTGCCGGCGGTATCGGTGTTGTAAATATTGATAACGGTTTTGGCGCTGCTACCCTGGCCCATGCTATCGTGCAAAGCGGTTTAAAACCATGATTTGAAAAGGTCGATGACGGGTGTTGTCAAAATTACTTTTTTTATGGGCAGTGATCCCCCTTGCAGAACTGTGGTTTCTACTTTTGATTGGTAAAAAAGTGGGGGCCGGGTGGACGCTTATTTTGGTTGTTTTTAGTGGCTTAGGGGGTCTTTACCTGGTGCGTAAACAGGGGCTGCATCTTTTTTATAAAATCTTGGAAGAAATTCGCAAGGGGAGACTGCCGGCAGATGAAATAATGGATGGGGCCTGTATTCTTGCCGGGGGGATTTTATTGTTGACGCCGGGACTGTTGACCGATATGGTTGGTTTTGCCCTTTTATTTAAAAACGTACGAAAACAAGTTAAAAAATCAGCTAGGCGGCTGCTTAGGAAAAGGTTGCTTTGAGGCGCTTTTGGGATCAGCAGGTTGTTTTAACACAAATAAACCTGGTACCGGATTATCGGAAAATGCATGCAGGACCATTTTTACTAAGTTGCTGATCACAGCTACAGTCCGGTAACAGTGTTGGTCAAAAATTTCATTTTTCGGGGGGCACCGCCGTTCATCCCGGTGCTTCCCCTAGAAAACAAAGCGGACAGCATGTGTAAATATGCTATAAAAAGATGCCTTTGTGTGCTGTGAAGGGCCCCCTTTAAATTATTTTTCCCGGCAGTTTTCTGCCGGGAAAAAAATGCAAAATACAGTTTTTAGCAACCCATATAACAAGCCAACAGATTGTTCCCGGCGGCTGGCCGGTCTTTATTTCATTTACTGCATAAAAGTAGATTTTACTTCCTGAATTTCTTGCTGGGTAGCCTGTTCGGCGGGTTGGTAGTACCCTTTTTGTTCAGCAATTTTAAAAAGTTGGTATTGGAACTGTTCGTCCGCGTTTCTAATTTGCTGCAATTCTTGTCTAAGGTTTTGATCTGAACACTGGGCGATCGTATTGGCGTAGTCTGTTAAACTGCTGTTAATCATGGAAAGAATGTCATTGACCATATCTTTTTCCTGCATGCTGTTTCCTCCTTAGTGTAAAAATGAAATTAATTTTTGTTTGGTTTGTTGGGCCGATTGGGCAGATTGCGTAAACATCTGCTTTAACTGCGGGTCAGAACATTGCTGGGCATAGGCACCCAGTTTATTGGCAGCAGTTTCATGGGAACCGATTAAATGCCTTAAATTTTGCAGTTCCTGTTTGTTTATTTGCACCTTTAAAAAACCTCCTTTAAGAAAATTGTTGCTTGGATTGTTTTTATCTTCCCACGGGCCGGGTAAATTATACCGCGCTATAAGGCCTTGGAATGAAATATTTGCCCCGCCACAAACCAATTTGGAGGTTAAAACCGGGGGCAGGTTTCATTAAGGTTATATAAGGTTGGTTTTCGAAAAGTTTTGGTAGGAGGTTATTTTTTTTAAAGTGTTGACAGGCGGTTTACAATGTGGTATAAAAAAGTTAGGCTAACCTAACTTTTTGTGGAGTTGATTTTTATGTGTCCGCTGCCTATTAGTGAAGCAATGCAGGATTACCTGGAAGTTATTTTAAATTTATCTTGGCAAAAGGAAACGGTGCGGGTAACTGATATTGCCAAAAAATTAAATCTTTCCAAACCCAGTGTTTCCCAGGCCCTGGATCAGTTACGGGAACAGGGGTATATTCGCCAGGATCACTACGGTCCTGTAGAACTAACGGCCAAAGGACAAAAATATGCTTTGGTGGTCAGACGCCGCCATGAAGTCTTACGCAGTTTCCTTACTGAAGTTTTGGGTATTGAGCGACAGTTGGCGGACAGGGATGCCTGTTTGATGGAACATGCCGTGAGCAGCAAGACTACGGAACGCCTCGTCGACTTTTTAATTGAAAATGGTTACTGTCCGGAAGGTTTTAGCCATTTTGAAGACGAAAAAAACAAACTATGAAATCATGCCGTGCGTTTACTGGTAAGAACAAGTGCAGGGGTTAACTGATATAACCCGTTGGGAAAAGTACAGCGAGGTGAATGCCATGAAATTGGTATCTTTGGCTGAAATGAAAGCCGGTCAGGCGGGCATTGTCCGCACGATCGACGGTGGACAAGGAATGGTGACCAGGCTGCAGGCCCTGGGGCTCCATCCCGGCAAAAAAATAACGAAATTAAACACTGTTTTTCAAAAAGGCCCGGTAGTGATTGATATTAACCGTTCACGGATTGCTTTGGGCTACGGCCGTGCCCGTCGGATATTTGTCGAAACAGAACAGTAGTCTGGTAAAGGGGTTGGGTTTTTATGTCGCAACAAATAGTATTGGTCGGTAACCCTAATGTTGGTAAAAGTGTTTTATTTTCACAATTAACCGGCACCAGGGTGGTTATTTCCAATTATCCGGGTACTACAGTGGAATATACTTCCGGCCAGCTTGTGGTTGGCTCCCAAAAATATGATTTGATTGATGCACCGGGGACTTACAGCCTGGAACCCACCTGCCGGGCAGAGGAGGTTACTGCCAGTTTGGTGGCCAAGGCTGATATTGTAATAAATGTAGTTGATGCCACCAACCTGGAACGGAACCTTTATTTGACCAGTCAGCTTTTGGAAAAAAGGGTGCCTTTGATTGTGGTCCTCAACATGGTTGATGAGGCCGCACAAAAAGGCGTTGTTTTAAATGTGCCCCGCTTAAGAGAGCTGCTCGGTGTACCTGTGGTGACCACTGTGGCTCTTAGCGGCGAGGGTTTGAAAGAGCTTGTTGCCGCCCTGCCCCGTGCTGTTCCCGGTGGCAGAAAAACTTTTTCACCTGACGCGCGCTGGGCTTGGGTGGGCAACGTTGTGGGCAAGGCCCAACGTATAACCCACCGCCATCAAACATGGCTGGAGGCGTTGGAGCTGGCCAGCCTGAAACCGTTGACAGGCGTGCCCTTGGCGGCGGCTGTTCTATTTCTTTCTTTTAAAATAATCATCGGTTTGGGGGAGCTGCTGTGTGAGGCGGTGGAACAAGTTCTTTTCGAACCGCTTTATCTCCCGCTAGTCGATTTGTTCAGCCTGCAGATGGGCCGGGAGGGTTTTTGGCATGATCTGCTTATCGGCACCCTTATTCAGGGGGAAATCCACCTGGAAGAATCAATGGGTGTGCTTACGACCGGTGTGTTTGTTGTTTTTGGTGTTGTGTTGCCTTTTCTAGTATTTTTTTATTTAATTCTGGGGTTTTTAGAGGATTGCGGTTATCTGCCCCGCTTGGCAGTGCTTATGGACCGGATAATGCACCATCTGGGCTTGCACGGGTTTGCGGTAATCCCCATGATTTTGGGCTTTGGTTGCAACGTTCCGGCCGTGATGGCGGCCCGTAATCTTGAAAGCCGGCGGGAAAGATTTTTAGCCTGTACGCTGTTGTCGATCACCATTCCCTGTGCAGCCCAAATGTCCATGGTGATGGGGCTGGTCGGGCGTTATGGNGGGGCTTATCTAAGCGTCATTATCGCCACCCTGTTTTTTATCTGGGTTACACTCGGTCTGGTTTTGGATCGTTTTTTACCGGGGTATACGCCCTCTATGATTATGGAAATACCTCCGTACCGGTTACCCCATTTAAAAAGCCAGTGGCAGAAATTGGGGATGCGCTTGCAACATTTTCTTGTGGAGGCTTTACCCTTTATTTTCGGGGGGATTCTTTTAATTAACCTTTTGCATAT
>JGI24712J26585_10003205_pt1 | contig 12997 bp, 11 predicted proteins | sample BioPla3DNA2_FD_26585 | JGI IMG/M metagenome (IMG submission 26585) | reverse complement strand
AGCAGCGATAAACATTCAGTAGCAACCGTTGATACAATAGGCAATGTAAAAGCGGTGGGCGTTGGCACTGCCACAATAACCGTTACCACTGAAGACGGCAGCAAAACAGCTACATGCACTGTAACCGTACAGGCGGCTGCTGTACCAGTAACAGGCGTTAAGCTTAACAAGACTTCAACCACACTTGTTGTTGGCGGCTCTGAAACTCTGTATGCAACCGTTGAACCCGCAACAGCCACAAACAAAAATGTAAAATGGAGCAGCGATAAACATTCAGTAGCAACTGTTGATACAATTGGCAATATAAAAGCGGTGGGCGTTGGCACTGCCACAATAACCGTTACCACTGAAGACGGCAATAAGACTGCCGCGTGCACTGTAACTGTACAGTCAGCAGGCATAAACTATACCACAGTTTCAGGCGATGGCCAGACCCATACCCGAAGCAGCGGCGAAGACCTGCTACTAACCGTAAAACGGAATACTGAGGATAATAAATCCTTTGGTCTATTCCGTGAGCTTAGGAAAGACGGCGCGCCTGTTTCTAAAAGCCACTACACCACGCAAGGGGGCAGCATTATTATACGGCTTAAATCCGCTTGGCTGGATACGCTATCTGCAGGCTTGCATACGCTTAGCATTATATTTGAAGATGGGGAAGCCAAGGCTTCATTTACCATAAAGGCAAAGCCGGGCAGCTTTGAAGATGTAACGGTACCCAAAGATAGCTTTACCTTTACCAAGCTGTGGCAGGGCGGTACAGAAAAGGGCATAGACTGGACTCTGTATGACGAAATGGACCAAGTCGCCCACAAGCTGTTTAACAAGAAGGTTGTTAGCAAAACTGAATGGAAGTATGAAGCTTGGTTCGATAAGCCGGTTTCCCGCTACGTGGTTGAAAAACCTGTTGCAGGTTACTCAACGCGCTATAAAAACGTGGGCGTGTACGCCGGAATTACAGACCGCTGCTGCAACGGCGGCACAATAATAAACTACAAAATCCCCCAGACAGGGGATAAAGCCGACCTTGCGCTATGGGCGGGCTTGGTACTGCTTGGCATTACTGGCATAGGCATAGCGCTTATGGCAGGCAAGCGCAGGAAGACAAGAAAATAACGCGCAAGCGATAAAACAGGCTCTGTCTAGCAATACGGACAGAGCCTGAGCGTTAGAAAGGGCAATATATTGCAAGGCGGACGATGGAACGGGCGCAGGTCGCGCCGTGTGCGTTATAACCGTTTTCGTTGGGAGAGACTGGCTTTGCTGGTGGTTTCTGCCGCGCTGGTTATTTTCGGTTTGAGCAAGCTTATAGGCTATGGGCGTGACTTAGCTGCATCCCGCCGCACAGCGAAAGAACTGCGGCAGGTATACCAAGCAAATACGCCTGTTGCGCCTGTGGAAACTGCAGCCTCAACGGCTTTGCCTGAAACTGTTGCGCCGGTAATTACCGCGGCGCAGAACACTAAAGTAGCGCAGGCAAGCTCCGCCCCCACATTTGCGCCCGCCCCAAGGCTTGGGGCTATTGCTTACCCGGGCAATTCAAAGCTGCGCGTAAGCGGCAGATTCAAAGCGCTTAGGAGAGAAAACAGGGATATAATCGGCTGGCTAAGCATTGGAAAAATGCTGGATGAGGCAGTGCTGCGGCGGGATAACGAATATTATATGACGCATGACGCCAGAGGCGATAAAAACGTGAATGGCGCGCTGTTTTTGGACGCTTCCATTTCGCTGAACACCAGACCCCATACGCTGCTTATATACGGCCATAACATGAAAAGCGGCGCAATGTTTGGCTGCCTGCGGAACTATGAAAACATAAGCTTCTATCAGAACAGCCCATTTATAAGCTTTGACAGCCTGTACGAGGAAGGGCGGTACGTGGTATTTGCTGCCGGCATAGTAAGCACAGAGCCAAGCCGCTGGCATTATGTGGACTTCTATGCGCTTGGGTCGGACGATATTAGGGAGCGGCAAATGGCAATAGACGCGCTTATATCCGCCTCCGTTAACACCTGCAATATTGATGTTCGCCCGGAGGATCAACTGCTGGCGCTGGTAACCTGCGTAAGCCGCGATGATGAGCGCCGGGTGGTTGCCGCCCGCCGCATAAGGTACGGAGAAGACGAAGCCGTGCTTAAAGAGCTGGCGGAAAGAAGCAGGAAAAGGTAAGGCGGACAATTTATAGGGCAGAGTTTCAAACCTGTTAAGCTACACCTTATGGGTTTAAATACAAACACTATTTTCTGGTAGACAGATTATTTAATTGAAGCTACGGATTTAATAACAACAAAAAGGCAGTCGCTAAACTATCAACTGTCTTTTTGTTTATTTTATTTGTTTTTGAATGCTAGTATTGGTAATAAAAAACACATCAACATGTTTAGACTTAAACATTTTGGGTATACTATTTTTATAGTTTTTATTTAAGGAGGATTTATGAACAATCTACAAGTCTTTGGTATTGGTTTGATTTTCGGTCTTTTAATTTCCTACGGCAAAATGAACCGATATGACACAATTGCGGCTCAATCCGTATTCGCGAAAATGAATGTAATGAAAACTATTGTAATGGCTATGGGTGTAGGCAGCATACTAATAATGCTTGAGATGTCCATGGGACTGGCGTCTTTCCACGTAAAGCCCTTTATGCCGATTGGCACGCTGCTTGGCGGTCTAATTTTCGGCGTGGGTATGGCGCTGAGCGGCTATTGCCCGGGTACAATGCCAATTAGCCTTGGTCAAGGGTCTGTGGACGCTCTGGCTGGTATATTGGGCGGGCTTGCGGGCGGAGCTGTGTTTACCGTACTTTATAAACCCTTAAGCAGCCTCATGACTGTGCAATCTAAAGCTACCCTATTTACTTTGATGGGGTCTACATATTCTTTCGGATATGCAAGTGTTGTAGTTGTATCAGGCTTGGTGTTTATACTTTCCACCTTTGTTATGCATAAAATTGACGAAAAAAATAATAATAAGAGCATGAATTGGGTTGTTACGGGCATAGGTCTTGGTCTTTTGAATGCCGCCTTATTCTACAAGGATTGGCAAAACAAACCCCTCGGCGCTTCAACCTGCTACCCCTTTGTTGCCGGCAATTTATTGGGCTTAACGGGTAGCGAATACTACCCCTCCACTGTTGGCAGCGGAAAGTGGCAGATCTGGTTTCTCTTTGGCGCCTTGGTTGCCGGTTTCATATACGCTGTTGCTACTAAATCCTTTAAAGTTGAAATTACGCACCAATTCTGGGAAGAACACCACGGAACGGACAAAACAAAGCGTCTTGTATGGGCTTTCATAGGCGGCTTTCTGCTGATTTTCGGCGCCCGTCTGGCTGATGGCTGCACTAGCGGTCACTTCCTAACAGGCGGTATGCAGTTTGCCCTCTCCTCCTACGCGTTCATGGTACCTACTATGATAGGTTTTCTAATAACAGGCAGGCTGTTTTACAACAAAAAATAATATAGCATTTATACTAATAATAAAACCCCAAGATATAAGAATGGTCTTGGGGTTTACTTATGGCTATTTGCAGGTAATTGGATACACTATACAAATCCGGCTACAAATATAGCTAATTCCAGACTAAAGCACTTTTCCTTTAATAGATTATGTATGTATGTTCAAAATACATATAAACACCAAACATATAAATTGCCCGATATTTTTAAAAGTTCATTATTATTGTTCCGTGTAGTTCAGCGCCGCGTTTAGCGCGTTTTCATCTTCAAGCAGCCATCTGCCAAGGCGCCTTGTGGCGATTTTTACAGTTTTCCTTGCGTTTTTCCTGCGCTTCCTTATTGGATAAGCGATTTTGCCATCCGCGCTGGTTATGTAGAAGAAACGGATATAGCTGTCTTTAATTACTTCTATACTTTCAATTTCAGCTGAACCTTTGGTGTAAAGTTCATTTAGAAACTTCGCAATACATACGGTATTAAGCAGGTCGCCTTCCCTGACATGTTGTCTGAAATCCCGTTTTTCAGCTACATATAGCGCAGTATCCAAATTTGTAACCATTTTACCTTTGCTTAGTAAATTCAGCTCCATCGCAAGGCGTATCATATGCTTACAAGGGGATTTTCTCATAAGGTTTATGTTAAAATCCTCGCAGGAACAGTCTTTAAGGGTTGTAACATACTTTCCCCTTTTGCCAGCGAAAACCGCAGAGGTATCGCCCTTGTCTTTGTCCTTCCACTCAATGGGCGTCATTCTGGCTTTTCTTGCCGCTTTCCTTCTCTTCCTATCGATATTATGCCACATAGGGTACTCAAGCCTGTTTTTCATTCGCTACCTCCTATTATTTTTTTCGTGCAGTTAATAGATAAGTAAACAGCACAACGCTTATATTTTTGCTTTAGGGAACTCCTGTTGCTTATATTATAGCACAAAAGCATTATTTAGAAAAACCGCAATAAAATTATGGCTTCCAAAAGGAAACCATAATAGCTTTTGTATAAAATTGTAAATCAGTATATTAACGCCTATTCGCCCAAATACTTATGCATATTGGGCGTTAAGCCTACGCCTATAACCTCATTTTGAGGTCTTGCGTTGTTATGTACGCCGTTATTGTCTAACTGATTTAGCTGCTGACCCATGAATATTACGCTGGAAGTCCATCCGCCATCTAGGTTGAACGCCGTTTCACAGCCCAGTTCCTTTAGTATAAACGCACCATCCCTGCATTTAAGGCCTCGGCTAACTTTCGTTCTACCTTCGCCTACGAGCAGATAATAATGCCCCGGCTTAACCATGCCTATCTGCACCCTAGGTTCGGGGTTGTAGCCGTAGTTTTCATAGCTCATGTTTACTTCGCCATCTCTAATGAGCACGGGTCCGAAAGTAAATACATCCGTCGCTCCGGAGAATACCAGCTCAGCCGCGGTAATCTCATTCTGTTCAAATACCTTCATATCGCCATCGGGATAAAGCGCCATCATATCAAGCGGCGGGTAGGTTTGCTTGGTTTTTGTGGGCGGGTCATCGAACAGTATTTCTCCATCCCTTATTTCAACGCCTGTACGCACGCCGGGTCTGCCGGTTCTGTATATATAGTAGTCCGCTCCAAAGGCGAACACAAGGTTATGCATCCTTGCAATATCGCTCTGCTTAGCTTTAAAGGCATCTCTATTTACTGTGCGGTTTTCCGCGAATGGGTAGGTACGGAAAGGCTGCACGCCCTCTGGCACGCGTATTTCAGCAATGAAGTAACTGGTGGGACGGTTGGGTTTTTTCTCGTCAAATACGCCCTTGTGCTTTTTAATTTCAATACGCAAATCTTCAGAGCAGTAGCGCCATTCGCCTTTTTCAGCATCTATAGACACAAATTCTTCGCTGCCTTTAGGTAAGAAGCCTTCGGGAGTAAGCAGAGGGAAACCATCAATTTCTAGTGATACGAAACTCTTATATGCTTCTTCACTTGCCTTAAGCTCTTCTTCAAGCGCGGAGATTTTATCAGCATCCGCTCCTTCCTCTTTCGCAAGCGCTAGGGCTTCCTTTGCGTCTTTTACGGCTTTTGCAGCCATTACACGCTCTAAATCGCTTTTTGTTTGCGCAAGCTTATCCACCAAAGCCTGCTTGCTTTCTTCTATTTGTTGTAAAGCAGCTTCAATTAGTTGTTGCCTTTGCAGTTTTTCAAGCGCTTCCTGAGTTGCGTTTAATATAAAGGGGTCTTCCATGCTGCCTGAGCCGCTTTTTATAGAGATTATGCTTGCATCCAGCCTTAGAGTAGGCCTTATGCCGGATACGGTAACAACAGACGAAAAGCCCATTACGCCGTCTGCCAGCACGCGCCTTAGCGAATTTTTGCTGCTTTTTGACGCTTCATTCATCCAATAGCTGGACGGGCTTGATGTACCCCGCGCAATTGCATGTTCTGTCGCGTATGCAATCCTTAGTTTTTCTGTACCAAGGCCTAATTCCTTGTTCCTTAACAAATCCGGGCTGGGTAAATCTATAGGGTCATCGCCGAAGAAAGCGGTTCTCTCCTCATTAGAAAAGGCGAGGAAAGGTAATTCTTCTTTTACATACCTATATATATCGCTGTTTTCATAGCCGCTGAAGCTGCCTGTATCGCTATGGGCTGCCCTTGCGTCTATAACATACTCAGAGAAGAGCAGTATATTATCTTCCTCTACAGCCATTACCCGCCAGAGCAAAGCCGCGCCACTGCCGCTTGGGCAATGCCCAAATAGTATATACTGATAATCCCCTCCGCCATAGGATTGTAATTCGGCATGAGCCGCTGAAAAAAGCATTAGTATACAGCCCAGAATTGAAAAGAAACGTTTGCGCATGGAATACCTCCGAAAAATAATAGCACAGGTAGTATATACCTAACTAGGTTTTGGGTCAAACCCTAAATTAATAATCTACGCCCTTTATTGAAAGCGCTATAAGCGGGTCAAATTCGCTTATATCTTCCTTGGTTACCCTAAGCAGTTTTGCCTTAGTTGGGGTTATAGGCAGCATTTCCTCATAGAAGGGCTCTACCCTTGAAACATCAGAAAGGCCGCCCTTATCTACCTGATAATGCATAGGTATTGTGATTTTCGGCTTTAATTCCCTTGCTATTTTAGCGGCTATTTTGCTATCCACCGTATACTTACCGCCAACAGGTACCATAAGAATATCTACGCCTTTTAAAAACTCTAGTTGTTCATCATTTGGGTAATGCCCTAAATCGCCAAGATGAGCTATGCTTAGGCCCTCTAAATCGTAGCGGAATATGAGGTTTTCGCCTCTGAGCGCGCCTTTTTCTTCATCGTGGTAGCTTTTAATTGAAGAAATAGTACCGCCCTCTATGTCATATTTTCCTTCTTCTCTAAGTACAGTGGGCTCTCCCGTAACTTTTTGCAAATAGCAATGGTCAAAATGACCGTGGCTAACGGTTACGATATCAGCCGATACCTCTTTTAGGGGGAAATTTACCCTATCATCATAAGGGTCGGTAAGTATTCTAAGACCTTTTGAGCTTTCAATAAGGAACTGTGCATGGCCGTGGTAATAGATTAACATTGTTTTTCCTCCTTCATTCTTTTTATATAACTATACAATAATAACTCCCCTCCCGCAAAGGGAACGGGGGTTTTGCGTCTTAGCGCAACTGCCATATCATTCATAAGCGAACTACATACATTGTTAAGCGGCATAATTTCCTGCATATGCAGCTGTTCTATTATTTTATATGCATGTTCAGGCAAAAAAGCGCCTTTATGCCGCCTTAGCATGTTTACGCATGAAATAATGTATATATTACCGTCATCTGCGGGTGGCAGAGGTATATACGAAATACTATCAATAAAAGCCTTTATAGTTTCATATGTGGGTGTAATTAGCGCGTAAGAACCCTCAATATCAACGGAAAAACCCCCTTCTATTAAAGGGGCGGCGCAATAATCTGAAAACCTCTCGGGAAAATCAGAAAAAAATAGCGCCCGCCTTTTGCGATCCCTCTGTAATAGGCAATTAGAGGGCATTAGGCTGAGCGCTTTTGTTTTAAAATAATCAATCGGCACTTTTGGAATCTGCCTGAAGCTGAATATGGAGTTTATGGAACGCAGCGTATTGACCTGCAATATCAAGCTGATAGCGCAGGCTTACCTCTCCGCTTCCGTCCTCATTTATGTTGTATTTTACAAGGGTTGGGAAAATGCCCATATCAAGCGAACCGAATGGAGTGCGGTACACGCCCTCAAAACGGCAGCCTTTTTCAAATACCATGTCGGTACCGAAAGGTCCGTCGCTTGCCATGGTTACAATGCCGTTATCCATGGTTAACAATACATTTTGCATTTCGTTTTCATCGGACACGGTTTCGCTGTAGCGAAGACGCCAAGAATCCTTTTTGCCTGAAAGTTTGCCAAGTGTAGTAACGCGCAAAACGCCGTCATAATCGTCGAGCAATGCCGTTCTACCGGTTAAAGTGAGAAGCACATCTTTGTTCTTCAAAAAACACACCTCCTCTTCCCCACTACATTATAACATACCCAAGTTGAATTGAGAACAATCAACCAGCCACTAATTTTGGATTATTTGTAACAAATTTATCCAAAAACGCAAGTACCCTGCAAATACAATGTTTTTCCCCCAAAGGCTTGACAAATAGCAATGCAGCACTTAGAATTAGCTGTGTTCCAAAGGAAATCACAAGGAGGAAACTTATTTGAGCACCGAGAGGTTTGCCATATTGGTAGATTCGTGTTCCGATGTACCTGAAGAATTTATAGATAAATATAAGATTTATGTCGTGCCCATGCGCTTACTCTATAAAGGCAGAGAATACCTTGATAGAGTAGATATTAGTCCGCAGGAAGTGTACGATAATATGCATATTGAGGTACCTACAACCTCTCAGCCCACAGTGGGCGATGTTGCAAGCGTACTAAACCGCATAGCGGATGACGGCTATACCACTGTAATTGCAATCGCAATTTCAAGCGGGCTTTCAGGCTCTTATAACTCTATGCGCCTTGCGGCTGAGCAGGAAAAAAGGCTCAAGGTATATGTTGTAGATACTTTAAGCATAGGCATAGGCGCCGGTGCCAGCGCTATATACGCCGGCAGCCTTATAGAGCAAAAGTTTGCAGCCTCTGAAATAGTTGAAAGGCTTAATAAAAGCATCAACAATGCCCGTATATATTATAGCCTTGCAACGCTTGAATATTTGGCAAAAGGCGGTAGGATAGGCAAAGTGGCTGCGGCGCTTGGTTTTCTGCTACGCATAAAGCCTATAATAACCTGCGATGAAGAGGGCAAATACACCATAGCCTCAAAGGCGCGCGGACGCGCTCATGCGCTTAAAGAGCTTGTAAACCTAACAGCAGAACATGCAAAAAAATATATGCGCTACTATATACTTATAGCTCACGGCAGCGCAAAGGAAGAGGCCCAAAAGCTGCTTGCAGAGCTTAAACAACTATTACCAGACAGCCTTGATTTTATTTTCTCAGAGCTTAGCCCCGTTCTCGGTGTGCACACAGGTCCCGGAATGGTAGGCGTAGGTATTTATCCAATAGATTAACTTTTTAGGCAGCAATTTGTTTTCATAAATAAGCTACAAAACTCAAATTAATTTCAATAAATTACTAAAGGATTTATCCCGCTTGCATTCTATGAAAACATTTCACCCTTATATTTATATGCCTTTTACCAACATACATAATTAATATTGACAACTTTTAGGAGGGAATCCAAATGTATACTCAAGAAGAATTACTGAAAATGACAGTTGCCCAGTTGCGCAAATACGCAAAGGAGCAAGGTATCGGTTTACAAACAAACATGCCTAAGGCAACTATTATAGAAACTATCCTTAATAACCAGCCAGAAAGGGATGAGGCTGCAAGCGTAGTATCAAATGCTTCAAGACCTATAAGGCAGGCGCTGATTATTTCAGATAATTCTGATGATATACCCGTGATGACTGTACATAGTACTGCCCCTAAGATGCCGACTCCCCCACCAAAAGCTCCGGTGGAAAAACCTCCGATGGATACGAGCAAAGCGAACAAGCCAGAATTTTCGCTAAAAGGCGCTCGCGCTTGGCACAACCCGCGTCCCTTTGTTCCGCAGCAAAGCAGCGCAAACAGCAGTAAATTTGTTCCGCCCGGCGCACAGACTATAAAAACCGCTTACGGTACGGAAGATGGTATAGCTCGCCCCGCCCCTACCTTTTCAAGGTTCGGTCCTGATGCGGGTACTAGCGGTACCACCGCTACACAGCGTGTATATAGACCCGCGCCTATCTCAAGGAGCCTTGGCACTAGGCTTAGCGCGCAGGAAAGCACCCTTCCCGACCCTTCGCCCGCTAGCAGCACGCCCGTTTATTCCAATGAGAGCGGTCATAGCTCCTATATACGCAGAACTGAAGGCAATTTAAGCATACCGGATATGCTTGCAGCGGGCGATATAGAGGACGGCGCCGGCGTGCTTGACATCACCGATGATGGGCATGGTTTCCTGCATGTAAACAACTGCCTACCCAGTGGAGATGATATTTATATTTCAAACGCTCAGATAAGGCGCTTTCTCCTGCAGGATGGGGACTATGTAGAAGGAAAGGTTCGCCCCCAGCAGAATATGGATAGGTCAAGAGCGATGCTCTACATTACTTCCGTAAACGGGCAGGAGATAGACGAAAGAAAAATTCCCGCGGATTTTAACAGCCTAACCGCTCAATACCCAATAAAACGCTTAAAGCTTGCGAACCGCGAACATCCTCATCTTTTCTTAAGGATGATAGAGCTGTTTACGCCAATCGGCTTTGGGCAGAGAGCGCTTGTTGAAATACCCACGCATTTTGATACCGTTAATTTTATCAAACAAATTGATGCAAGCGTTAGCGATAGGCATGAGGATTTAACCAGCATAATAGTACTTGCAGGCGAAAAGCCCGAAGAAGTACCCGAGCTTAAAGAGCAGGTAAATAGCGATGTATACTTTGCCACCTTCGACACCCCTGTTAAAAACACCATCAGAGTTGGCGAAATGGCGGCTGAAAGAGCAAAGAGGCTTGCAGAGGCTGGAAAAGATGTTCTTATTATAATTAAGGATATTGTTGCGCTAAGCCGCGCTTACCTTGCATCTGCAGGCATACAGGAAACAAGCTATAGTGCCTTGCATCCGCTAAAGCAGCTCCTTGGCACAGCCAGAAGCCTTAAGGATGGCGGCAGCGTTACCATTGTTTCATTCATAAAAATTGGCAACAGCAAAACCGCAAAAAAGGTGTTTGATGAAGTATACCCCCTGCTAAATAGCTATGTGCTGCTTGATAGCAGCCTGCATGAAAAAGGCTTCAGCCTTCCCTTCAACCTAGAGAAGAGCTTTACATTGCGCAGCGAAACCCTTCTAACCGATGGAGAGAACGATTTAATGCAAAAGCTTCTCCCGATTATATCAACAAAGAGCAATGAAGACGCGCTGTCACTCGTACTTTCTATGATGGAAAAAACAGACACAAACAGGGAACTCATTTCCCGATTTGACAGTTTAGCACACAAATAACGGAGAATAATAATGAGCATTACAATTAAAAACATAGGTAAGGATAAATTAGGCAGAGCTATTGACAGCATAACGCTTAAAAATGCAAATGGCGCTTCCGCCACTGTTATGAACTTTGGTGCTACGCTGCTTAGCGTATGCGTACCAGATAAGGACAATAATTTTAGCAATGTATGCCTACGCTATAATAACTTGTCCGACTATGACAGACCTAAAAACGGCTACCCCGGCGCAACGATTGGCAGGTTTGCAAACCGTATAGCAAACGGAAGATTTATGTTAAATGGCAAAGAGTATAATATAACCAAAAACGAAGGCAACAACACTCTGCATGGCGGAGCGCTGGGCTTTGGTCGCCAATGGTGGGCATATGAATGCAGCGAAGGTAAGGACGCAAACGCCGTTCACCTGCACTATACATCACATGATGGCGAGGAGGGTTTCCCCGGGAACCTTAGGGTACAGGTAGTATACCTCTTTACCGAAAATAATGAGCTGCAGATAAATTATATGGCTACCTGTGATGAGGACACCGTTATTAACCTTACAAACCACAGCTATTTTAACCTTGCCAATTCCGGCGATTGTCTAAACCATGAAGTGCAGATTATTTCTGACGCAATAGTAGAAACTGGTGACGGACTTATACCCACAGGAAAATTACTGCCTGTTAAAAACACACCCTACGACTTGAATAATTTCACCCGTCTTAGTGATGCCATATCCAAAAAAGATAGCCACCCCATGATGGCAAGAGATAATGGCTTTGATGTAAGCTACAACCTAAACACCAGTGAGTACCACCATGCGGTAACTCTGCGTTGCCCTGATACCAGACGCATTATGAAAGTATATACCGACCAGCCGGCAGTACAGTTCTACTCCGGACAAGGCTTAAAAGGCGGAAGCTTGGGCGATGAGGGCAAGGAATTTGTTCCCTTTGGCGGTCTTGCGTTTGAAACACAGCACCACCCAGACAGCGTAAATAGACCCAATTTCCCTTCAACCGTTTTAAGAAAGGGCGAAGTGTTTACAAGCACAACAAGCTACGCCTTTTCTGTGTTTTTATGAGGAGGATAGTATGAACATTTTAATAGTAGTAGATATGCAGAACGATTTTGTTTCAGGCTCGCTTGCAACAGAAGAGGCTAAGACCATTGTGCCTTGTGTAGTAGATAAGATAAATAATTTTGATGGAAAGATTATATACACAAGAGATACCCATTTTGATGATTATCTCAACACTTCCGAGGGAAAAAAGCTACCTGTAGAGCATTGTATAAAAGACAGCTTTGGCTGGGAAATTGTAAACCCTGTTAAGGAAGTAGTCGGGGATAGCAAAATTATAGATAAACCTTCATTTGGCTCTATAGAACTTCCAAAGCTTGTGTATGAGGTAGCAGGTTTTAATAAGGTATCTTCTATAACGCTTATAGGTTTATGTACGGATATTTGCGTGCTTTCAAATGCGCTTATATTAAAGGCTGCATTTCCCGAAGTGGAAATTATTGTAGACGCATCTTGTTGCGCTGGAACCACTGTTCAAAGCCATAACACTGCGCTAGACGCGCTTGGACCTTGCCAGATAGAAGTGATAAACCGCAGCTAATTGAGCAAATATTTGTTAGGCTACAATACATTTATGACACGAGAAAGGAAAAACGAGAGACCCTTTGGTATAATATAAATCATCAAAATAATTATCAAGAAAGGATCTCTCAATGGCTAGTATAACAGAAGGAATGCGACATAGGAAACGGATAGTGGAATATGCAATACTACACAACAATAATGCACTTGCAGCAAGAAAGTTTCGAAAAACGCGACAGTATGTAAGCTATTGGCGTAAGCGATATGTTAAGGGTGACATAGAATCGTTAAGGAAAAAGTCCACACGCCCAAACTCTCACCCTAACCAACACACTGAAAAAGAACTAGAGCTTATTCGTCATATGTATAGATATCATAGGCATAGAGGCTTAGCGCATGTCTT
>JGI24712J26585_10003201_pt1 | contig 13007 bp, 10 predicted proteins | sample BioPla3DNA2_FD_26585 | JGI IMG/M metagenome (IMG submission 26585) | reverse complement strand
GCAGAGCTCTTATCAGCTTCCGCTTCTGCTCCGGGGTAACTCTTCCGAATATGGTGTATTTTTTCGCGGCGGCTTTTATCTTTGTCTCCGTGTTGAGCGTCATCGCGTCCACATAGTTATCCGCGCCCTCAATCCCGGCTTTTTTGGCGATATGAGATACTGTCATGGGATTGTCGCCGGAAATGACCTTGATGGCAACTCCCTGCCTGGCAAAAAACGAAAAGGTCTCCCGGGCGTTTTCCCTGATTGTGTTGGACAACAATATGAGGGCAAAGGGCATGGCGTTTTCACCTTTGAGCTTACCGTCTTCTATGGGCCCGTCATACATGACCAGCAGGAGCACCCTAAATCCCGACATGGAATAGGGTTCTATTATTTCCCTGTATTTTTCATATTCACTGCCCAGTATTACCTCCGGGGCGCCCATGATGTAGGTTTCACCCTCCTCATAGATTGCGCAGCTGTATTTGGTCATGGAGGAAAAGGGGATGACTCGCTCGGCCTGGCGCATGGATTTGTTTCCAAATCGCCGGGCCAGTGCCTTCATGGTTTCGTTATCGCTTCCCAAATTGAATACATGATCGGATATTATGTTTTCCACATCGGACCTGTTGAACCTGTCCTCACACAGCAGAACCAGGTCCTCCACAAGCATATTTGGCTGGGTTATCGTACCTGTTTTGTCCACACACAGGACGTTGACACGGGCCAGAGTCTCGATACATCCCAGCTCATGCACAAGGGTTTTTTTTCGGGCCAGACGGATAACGCTGACGGCAAGAGCGACGGTTGTCAGAAGGTAGAGCCCCTCGGGTATCATGCCCACAAGGGCTGCCACGCTTGTAACAACGCTCTGGCGTATACTCAGGCTCTGAACGAAATGCTGGTTGTAAAAAAGGGCAATGCCCACCGGAAATATCAAAAGGCCTATAACCTGAACCAACCGGGTCAGGGAGTGCATCATCTCCGATCTGTGCCTTTTTTTCATCTTCTTGGCTTCCAGCGTCAGTCTGGAGGCAAAGCTGTCTGCTCCGACGCGGGTAAGGCGGGCTTTGCAGCTGCCCGAAATTATAAAGCTTCCTGAGAGAAGCTCGTCTCCCGCTGTTTTCGTGATTTCATCGGGCTCGCCTGTTATAAGGGCCTCATTTACCTGAACCTCGCCTTCCAATATATCCGCATCGGCGCATATTTGCTTACCCGCTGAAAAAATCACAACATCGTCCAGCACCAATTCGCTGGAGGGTACCGATATAACCTTCCCGTCCCGGAGCACATCGGCCCTGGGCTCCGAGAGCAGTGTGAGCTTGTCCAGTGTCTTTTTTGACCGTATCTCCTGAATTATTCCTATCAGTGTATTGACAATGACCACGGGCATGAAGACCAAATCCCGCAGAGAACCTACTGCAATTATACAGACGGCGAGAATGGTGAAGACCAGGTTAAAATAGGTAAGTACATTAGTCTTGATGATTTGGCCTATGGTTTTTGTAGGCGCGTCCACAGCATAATTGCCGTACCCGGCGGCCAGCCTCTCTGCTGCTTGTTCGGCGGTAAGTCCCGTTTCCGGCCGGCTGTCTCTCCTGGGAAGAATTACCCTTTCTCTTCGGGGCTCTTTTTTGGCCTTCGCAGCATTTTGGCTTTTCATAGCATAATTGCTTTTCACAGCACAGCTCCCTTATCTGTTTATGGATGTGAGGCAAGATTTTACCTTTTTGCATATGGTATATATTATCACAAAATAAAACAAAATAAATATTTTTATTAAAATTATTGACGATTTATCGCGTCTTCATAAGTTAACCCTTTGTGTTTGCGGAAAGATTTTCAGACAAAGCTCATGTTATATTGATAAGCCCTCTTTGTAGTGATAAAATAATACCATACTTTTCTTGTGGGGAGTTGATATATATGGAAACGGACAGCCGCTCTGCTTATTTAAATGCCAGAAAGCTGGCGCGCAAATATGTTTCCGACTTTGCCGATACGGATACAAAAGGCTATCTCCCAATTCTGGACACCAGACTTCAGGGAGTTGTAATCGTCGGAGAAATCAACCTGGGTTTTCACGAAATACCCCTTCGAAAGATTATCGGAACAAAGACCGTTGCCAGGAGCAACTCCTTTGCAGGCAACTTTATGCCGCTGCTGGCCGAAGACTCTGAGTTTGCGCAAAAATGGCAAAAGGTTTATTCAAGCCAGCTCAGAGAGGGTATAAGGGAGCCTGTAACCGTCTATGAGTATATAAACAGGTACTATGTTCTTGAGGGAAATAAAAGGGTCAGCATTTTGAAGTATTTGGGAGCGGCGTCCATATACGGAAACGTAATACGCCTGATACCGGAGCGGGATGAGAGCAATACGGAGATATCCATATACTACGAATTCCTTGACTTTGACAAACGGCTTTTCTTTGACAATCTGTGGTTTAGCACAAAAGGCAGGTTTACCAGGCTGGTCAATCAGACGCAGCAATATCTGAAAAACCATCCTGAAATAAAGGAAGATATCACTTCAGTCATAAATAGCGTTCACAGGCGATTTCGGGAGGCATATAAGGCAGTAGGCCTGAAGGGGCTCAATCTGACCACCGGGGATGCGCTGGTGGAGTATATAAATGTTTTTGGCTTTCCTTATAAGACACCGGCCAAGGAACTGAAAAGGAATATAAGAAATGCGTATTCACAGTTCCTGGTGGCCGCAGGCGAGCGCTACAGAGAGCAGGTTGAGGTTACCGACAAGGAGGGTTCCCTTCTCCAGGTGAAGACGGGAATATTCAGATCCACAAATAAAATAAAGGCCGCTATAGCCTTTGAGGATACTCCCGAAACAAGCCTCTGGACCCGCTTCCATGCCAGGGCCATCGACAGGGTTGAGAAAAAATACAGGGATAATCTCAGGATTGACAGACTCTATAATGTGTCTGTCGATCCCAGGGAAGGATACAAGCAAATCGCGTCTCTGGCCGCTCAAAAGCCGGATATAATTTTTACGACCAGCCCCGCCATGTCGGACGCCAGCCTGAGATTAGCCCTGGAAAACCCCGATATAATAGTGATAAACTGTGACACTCCCCGTGAAGGGAAAAACCTTCACACCTTTTTCTTTAAGATGTACGACCTTACCTTCCTGTGTGGAGTGTTGGCCGCGGCTATGAGCGAGAGCGGGAAGATTGGTTATATGAGTGCGTCGAAGCTTCTCCTCTCACCCACATATGATCTCAATGCCTTCGCGATTGGAGCGAAATTGATAAACCCCCGTATCAAGGTCCTCGACTTTTCACTGCAAATGATAAATAACTGGAATGAGCTTGACAGGGCAAGAGCAGCCTTTGCGGAAAACGGTGCGGATGTGGCTTTTTGCCGCCATTCGCCGGACAATCCTCTGGAAAGGAAAGCATTTCCCGACGTATATGCCCAGATATATAAAATCCATCCCCAGAGCGGGGTGCCCCTGGAAAGTCTTGCGGGTGCCACCTATGACTGGGAACCATACTACAGCAAGGTGCTCAGCGACGCCATACTTGGTAAATCCAGCCTCCTGGACGGGCATATAGAGGGAAACCCCATCCACTTCGGATGGGGCTTGAGCACGGGAATAATGGATATATATCCGGTGGACAGCGTTATCGGTGTAGCCGGGCGCCTGCTTAATATCTTCAGGGATCTTATAAAGGAAAACAGGATAAATCCTTTTGAGGGACCCATATATGACAATGAGGAAGCCTTGCGCATAGAAGAGGGTTATGTGCCTACTCTGATGGAAATCCAGGAAATGGACTGGTATGAGAGATCTGTTGTGAACCTGAACTAGAACTCTTTTTCCGCTTTTTTCGCGGAAACACGGATTGACATGGGAAGTCTTGAACCGATAACGGCGCAGGCAAAGCATTTTAATATGTCACCGGGCAGAAAAATAAGCATGCCGGTTTTTAATATGTAACCCAGGCTTAGCTCCCTGCCAAGGTGGATGTTCAATATAAAATACATGTATGGGATTGCCACGGCGTACATTAGAAATGTTCCTGAAAGGCATGCTCCGAAAAGTCGAAGAAAGCCCCTTTCGCCTTCGCTCAGACAGCCTGTCAGCCAGGACATTCCGATAAAGCCCGCAATGAAGCCAAAGGAAGGTGTCAGTATATATCCTACGCCGCCCCCTCCCGAAAAAAACGGAAGACCGATGAGCCCCAAGAGGGCGTAGAGGAGCTGGGATACCGGCCCGTATCTTTTGCCCAACAGCATACCCGATGCCAGCGCGAAAAAAACCTGAAGGGTTATGGGTGCCAGGGGAGTGGGGATTTTTATATAGGCTCCCGTTGCGGTCAGGGCGGCGAAGAGAGCCGTCAGAGCAAGATATTTTGTTTTCATGGAACACCTCGATTGTAAACCCGGAATACATCAAAAAAAGTTTACAATAGGATAGCATAGAAATAACGGCAGCGCAATAGTAAATATGCGGAATAGTAAATATATCCGCTTAGAGTTTTTGAGCAAAACAAGGCGGAAGGAAGACGACAGCGAAGCGTTACTCAAAAAAGACCGCCGGTATACATGGAATTAGATGCTGCAGAGGATGGAGATAAAAATTATGTCAAAACAAAAGATTTTGGACATTCTTAAAAGCAGCGGCAGCGGATATGTTTCAGGAGAGCAAATCAGTGATATGCTCGGCATCTCCAGGGCTGCCGTATGGAAAAGCGTTAAACTCCTCAGGCAGGAGGGCTATATTATAAGCTCAAAAACCAATCGGGGCTATAAGCTTAAAGCTCTGCCGGATATATTGGACGCTGTCAAAATAAAAGCCATGATGAAGAACACCTCAGCGGAAATCCGCTATATGGAAAGTGTAGATTCAACGAACAACGCCATGAAAAAGCTGGCACTGGAGGGTCTGGAGGACAATACCGTTATAATTGCCAACCATCAGAGCGCGGGGCGCGGGAGATATGGACGAGAATTTATTTCTACCCGGGGCAAGGGTATTTATATGAGTATTCTTTTAAAGCCGGAGAGGGTGGAGGATATTGCTGGTCTGACATGCATGACTGCCGTTGCCGTTTGCAGGGCTGTGGAAGAGTACTCGAAGAAGGAGCCGAAAATCAAGTGGACAAACGATGTGCTGCTGGGGGGGAGAAAAATTTGCGGCATACTTACTGAATTGTCCGCCGAAGGTGAGAGCGGTGAGATCCGGTATGTAATAGTTGGTATAGGCATCAATGTAAATCACGAACAGGCTGATTTTCCGGCGGAGCTCAGAAGTACTGCAGGCTCCCTGTACATGGCTCAGGGACAGCCTGTTGACAGGAACCGGCTTGCCGCGGAACTTATTGACAATGTGCTATATATGTATGAGAATATAAGACAAAAACGGTCCGAATACATGCAGGAGTACAGAAAAAGGTGCGTTACCCTGGGGAAGACCGTGGAGTTTTCAAGGGATAATAAGCCGATCAAGGGGTTGGCTGAAAGCATTGAGGATGACGGAACGCTGACCGTTCTTCTCAAAAGCGGCCAGAGGCTTGCCGTAAAATTTGGAGAGGTAAGCATAATAAATGCCTGAATGGATTTGCAGAGTGTGTCTGCAGATTTATCATTCAGGCAGTATCTGAAACAGGCAAAACATATTTGTCCGGTGGACAAACGGACAGGCGATAGAATAAATACAGGGATGAGTATAATGAAATATCTTGAAGACATGATACTTGAACATGGGGAAGTAGTTGGCGAGGATATACTGAAGGTTGACAGCTTCCTTAATCACCGGATGGACTGGCAGGTTTACAATGAAATCGCACAGGAGTTTTACAGGCTTTTTTCAGACAGCGGTGTAAACATGCTGCTGACCATAGAGGCCTCGGGAATAGGAATAGCCGCAGTGACCGCCCAGCACTTTAAGGTCCCGGCGGTATTTGCAAAAAAAGCAAAAACCTCAAACATAGGGGACGACCTTTACAGGGCAATGGTGCACTCCTTTACCCATGGCAGCACCTCCGATATAGTTGTATCAAAAAAATATATTTCAGCCGGTGATAGGGTGTTGATTATAGATGATTTCCTGGCAAACGGTCAGGCAGCTCTCGGACTTGTGTCTATAGTGGAACAGGCGGGAGCGGAGCTGGTGGGCTGCGGTATAGTTATAGAAAAGGGCTTTCAGGAAGGTGGAAAAAAGCTGAGGGACATGGGCATCAGAGTAGAATCCCTGGCGATAATCAAATCCATGTCTGAGGGAAAAATTGTTTTTGCCTAGTCGTTCTGAAGAGGGAAAGCATAGAAAGACATGGTTTGCGGGTTTTTCTATTGATAGCGGCAACAGGGGCTTTCGTTATGGGAAGCTGGCTCTGGCAGTGTCCATACACCCGGGCTGAACGAAGATTCAACCCCGGGTCCCATAAAGTGGGGAATGACTAAAAGGGGGACCTTAAATGCACTGAGTAAAGGGGGAAGGCAGGGCGTGTTTGGTATTTGCGGCAAAACCGGCGATTATACAAATAAAAAATCCGGGATATGGATGTCCATATCCCGGTTATTTTTGTTAGACGATCATCTGTCTTCCCGGAAATAGTTGAGGCCCGTGCTCTTTGGTATGGAGTGCTCCTTTGACTGGCGAATACCCGTAGCGATAAGGACAATTACGGTGGCCAGATAGGGGAATATGTCATATATCTGAATAGGTATGCCCAGGGGCACATAAAGACGCATAATGGAAAGACCGCCGAAGATCAGGGAACCCAAAAGCGCCCGGCTTGGACTCCAGGTGGCGAATATGACCAAAGCCACAGCTATCCAGCCTATGCCCCCCACACAGTTGAATACCCATACCCCGGAACATATGACCATGGAAACATACATGCCGCCTATACCGCAAATCCCGCCTCCTATACAGGTGGCCAGGTACTTGTATTTGGTGACGTTGATTCCGGCGGCATCAGCGGCGGCAGGATCCTCGCCCACGGCGCGCAGGTTCAGCCCGGCCCGGGTTTTGTTAAGGAAGAAATGCATTAAAACCGCAATTATCACTCCCACATAGACGAGAAAATTATACGAGAAGAATAGTTTTCCTATATACGGTATATCCGAAAGAAAGGGAATCTTAATGCCCTGAAAAACAGACTTTATTTCCGCGCCCACAGCGGCATATCCACTGGGAGCCCTGCCGGCTAAAACATCGCCGAAGAAATTCCCGAAGCCTGTTCCGAATATGGTCAGGGCAAGTCCTGTGACGTTTTGATTGGATCTGAGGGTCACAGTGAGAAAGCTGTATATCAAAGCGCCCAGAACACCGCATAGGAAGGAGAAAACAACGGCTATTATCGCCGCGACAATACCGCTTGGCACTGTGAATATCTGCTCGTAGAAGTAGGCTCCAGCCAGACCGGCAATGGCGCCCATAAACATCATGCCCTCCACACCCAGGTTGAGGTTTCCGGATTTTTCCGTTAAAATTTCACCTAGAGTGCCGAAAAGCAGCGGCGTACCCGCCAGTACGGCAGCGCAAAACAGATTAATTACTGTATCCATTCCGCTTCTCCTTTCTGCCCCTGAATATCAGCCTGTAATTTATAAAAAATTCGCATCCCAGCATGAAAAACAGTATTATGCCCGTTAAAACAGAAGCGGCGGAGGCCGGTATTTTAAAGTCTGTTTGAATCCTGTTGGACCCCTTTTGAAGTATGGCGAGAAAGGCAGATACAAATACCATTATGATTGGGTTGAGCTTTGAGAGCCAGGCAACCGTTATGGCAGTGAAACCGACTCCCCCGGAGGTTGACTCGGTCAGTGAAAAATCCGCACCGGAAACCTGAATAAAACCAACAAGGCCCGCAATGGCACCGGATATGAACATTGTTCTTATTATTATTTTTTTCACATTCATACCCGCATACAGCGCCGTGTTTTTGCTCTCGCCCACAACGGATATCTCATACCCCTGTTTCGTCCTTTTCATATATATAAAAACAATTACCACCAGTGCCAGCATGATTATCCAACCCACATGCACCCCGAAAACTCTGGGCAGTCTGGCTTCGGCAGCAAACATTGCGATTTTCGGAAATCCGTTGGGATTTTCCTTCCAGGGGCCGTTTTGCAGGTACTTCTCAAAGCCGATTGCGATATAATTGAGCATAAGGGTAAACAGGGTTTCATTTATTCCCCACTTGGCGTTAAATACCGCGGGAATAAGGCCCCAAAGACCGCCGGCAATAATTCCGGCAAGGCACATTACCGTTAAAAGGAGCCAGCTGGGCATATTCTGATGATGGAACAGAGCAAAATATGAAGCGGCTATGGCTCCCATCATAATTTGACCTTCTGCTCCTATGTTCCAAAACTTCATTTTAAACGCGAGAGCAACGCATAAGGAAGCTCCCAGAAGGGGAACTGCTATCTTGACGGTTTCCGTCCTGGAGACCTTTGAGCCAAAGGAACCCTCCAGCATATCCGCGTAAACCGCCAGGGGATTATGACCAAGAAGCAATATGATGAGAGCACCGGCCAAAAGAGCGCCAAGAAGGGCAGCGGCGCGAATCAGGTTTGCTTTTGCCCAGGGAATTTGTGGTCTTTTAACCATGCGGATAAGAGGCTCTCTGCCTTCCCGGGGAGAGTGGTGGAACAACCTGCTCAAGCTGTCTCACCACCTTTCTCATCGCCAATGTGGACCATCATAAGGCCCAGTTCCTCTTTTGTTGTTTCCTTGGCGTTGACTATCCCGCTGACCTTACCGTCGCAAAGCACCATTATACGGTCGCAGAGTTCCAGCAGCACATCCAAATCCTCGCCAATAAAGAGAATGGCAACGCCTTTTTTCTTTTGTTCATTTAAAAGATTATAAATCGTATACGATGAATTTATGTCAAGGCCTCTGACCGGATAAGCCACCAGCAATACGGAGGGCTCGGAGGCAATCTCCCTGCCCAGAAGCACCTTCTGGACATTGCCGCCGGAAAGAAGCCTGATGGGAGTGGATACTCCGGGAGTGACAATATCCAGCTCCTTTATCATTCTTTCGGCCATTTGACGGGGCTTTTTGCGCTCTGTAAACGGCCCTTTGCCCTGCTTATAACTTTTGAGCATCATATTTTCCACCATGTCCATTGAGGCCACAAGCCCCATACCGAGCCTGTCCTCCGGCACAAAGGCCATCGCGACACCCTTTTTAATAATCTCGGTGGGGCTTTTTCCGACAATATTTTCATTTACCGGACCGTTTGGAGTTTCGCTTCTGCACAAAATAGCTCCGCCTTTTACAGGATAAAGGCCGGCAATCGCCTCGCACAGCTCCCGCTGTCCGCTGCCTGCTATGCCGGCTATGCCCAGTATTTCGCCCCCGTTAAGAGAAAAATTTATATTGTCCAGTACCTTGTGCCCGTCGGAATCTATACAGGTAAGGTCAACTATTTTCAGGTATTCTCCGTGTTTTGTGTTGATTTCCGGTCTTTCTATTTCCAGGCTGACGGAGTGGCCCACCATCAGTTCCGTCAATTCCTGACGGTTTGTTTCCGAGGTCTTGACGGTGCCAACGGAACAGCCCTTGCGGAGTATTGAGACTCTGTCGGAAACAGCCAGTACCTCATTGAGCTTGTGGGTGATGATGACGATAGCCTTACCGTCATTTTTCATATTTTTCAGCACCTCGAAAAGCTTATCGCTTTCCTGGGGGGTGAGAACCGCCGTAGGCTCGTCCAGAATGAGAATATCCGCTCCCCTGTATAGTAATTTTACTATCTCCACTGTTTGCTTTTCACTGACTGACATATTATAGATCTTTTTCTCGGGCTCGATATCAAAGCCGTATCGCGAGCTTATTTTTTTGATCTCGGCGGAAATAGCCTTGCGGTTTAGCCTTACGCTGCCCGGCAGGCCAAGGATGATATTTTCGGCGGCAGTAAGCACATCCACCAGCTTGAAGTGCTGGTGAATCATACCGATGCCCAGGTTAAAAGCATCCTTGGGGGATGGGATTTTTACCTCCTGACCCTTGACATAGATTGTACCGCTGTCCGGATAGTAGATGCCGGACAGAATATTCATCAGTGTGGTCTTTCCACTACCGTTTTCGCCCAAAAGGGCCAGTATCTCTCCGTAGCGAACATCCAGTGATATGCTATCGTTTGCCAGAACGGATCCGAAGCTCTTTGTGATATTGACAAGCCTGATGGCGTTATTTTCTTCAGACACAAAATGGCCTCCTTTGAAGGGAGATTTAGAGAATTCAGTATATATTATATATGGAATAAAAGCAAGAATTAATGCCCACTGGACAAATGCGTTTTGCGAAACCTATTTGCAAAAAGAGGAAATTTGTTCTTTTTGACGGAGAAAACAAACCTGTTTTGTGTGTTCCGGATACATTGATTGACTGCCTGTATGCCCATGGAAGAGCTCAAAAACGCTGTCAAAGTATTGCCATATTTTTGTTTTTGAATCATTGAGCAGGCATGAATTAGAGGTTTGAGTCGTTGAAGATAACAAAAAACGGGGTGCCACAAAATGCGTATTACGCATTTTATAGCACCCCCTGTTTGGGTCTGAGCTCTATTGGCTTATCTATTCCTGCAGTGTATACTTCATACTGTTTCGTGAGTTTTATACTCTGTGCAACGGAATCGTTTTTTTACACAAGGCTTAAAATTACGAGCCTAAGATGGTTATTCCCTTCAAAATGTGATTGAAGCTGGGTGCACTCTGGGGTTCAACAAAAACCTCGCCGGCTTTGACAACCTCATTGCCCTCGTTGTCGTAGAGAGGACCGGCCCATATCTGGAGCTCACCGGACACTATCTTTTCTCTCGCTGCGTCTATGGCCTCGGCGGTGCCCTCGGCTATGGTAGTTTCGTTGAGCGCGGAAACGTCACACACTCCGTCCTTAATACCGCCGCTCCAGTCAGTGGGAATGGGGGTACCGTCAATAACGGACTGAACCGCAAAGATGAGATATCTGCTCCAATCCCAGACAGCGGAGGTGAGTACCGCATTGGGGGCAGCTTCAATCATATCGGAGTTATATCCCACACCCCAAACGCCGTTTGCCTCAGCCGTTGTCATAGGAGCGGTGCTGTCACAATGCTGACCTATCACATCACAGCCGCTGTCAATCAGGGCCTGGGCAGCCTGGGCTTCTGCGGAGGGATCGTTCCAGTCGTTTGTATAGATGACCTCCATGGTGACATCCGGGTTGACGGAAAGGGCACCCAGATAGAAAGCGTCAAAGCCGCTTATGCACTCGGCATAGGGCATTGCGGCCACATAGCCGAGCTTATTGGTCTGGGTCTTGAGTCCGGCGGCGATGCCGGAGAGATAGCGGGCTTCATATATATTTCCGAAGTAATTGTGGAAGTTGTCAAGTCCCGCGCCCTGGGCCTGGTAGCCTGTAGCATGACAGAACTCGATATCGGGATATTCGGCGGCTGCTGCCTTCATATAGTCTTCAAAGCCGAAGCTTGTGGCAAATATGATATTGCAGCCTTTTTCAATAAGTTCTCTTATAGCTGTGTCGCAGGCACTGGATTCCGGAGTGTTGTACATGTTGATTATTTGCTCATCTCTCAGGCCAAAGGTTTCCTGCATCTTCTTTGTTCCCAAATCATGGTTGTAGGTATAACCCTTGTCGCTGGCATCACCTATATGGATAAAACCGATTTTTATGTTTTCCAGTGTGATGTCTCCGCCGGCGTTATCTGGCGGCGCCGTCTCTTCACCACTGCCGGGCGCTTTGGTACCGGGAGCGGCAGTCTGGTCACCGGTTCCGCCCTTAGCGCATGAAGCCAGTGAAAAAACCAGTGCGAAGCAAACAAGAATTACCAGTAGTTTTTTCATCTTCTACTCTCCTCAATCTTAAAATTTCTTTATGCCAAATACTGCAAGAGCTTGCTCAGTATGGTCGGTAGGCATTTGCAGGCATTTATTATAAACAAACCGTCGTTATTTGTAAATACTTTTTGGGCTCTTATTGGTAAAAAGGACTGTGTCAAACTTATTATTGGCAAAACAACAATATAAATAACAAAACAACAACCCGCTATTCCAGCCCCCACATTTTAAACAGCGCGGTGTAAAAGGGCGGTTTGGGAAAATCCAGAGGATACTCGGTTCTTGAAAAATCATATGCCATCCCAAAGCCCTCCATGGTCTTTAAAGTTTTAATGAATTCATCCAAAAGTACTGCCGGTATAGAGAATATCACCTCATCATCCCTGGCCAGAGCCCTCTCTCTGTCCCCGGGATCCGGGAAGGTTACCTTGAACTGTCCGGTCAAAAAGGGAACCACTGTAGCGTAAATACAGGAGTCTATTCCGTCAAGCTCGGCTTTGGTTGTGGTGCCTGTAATTGACTTGGCAACTCTTAGCATATAGTTTGTCTGGTCCGTATTTGCGTATATAATCACCACGTCCGGATCAAATGTACAGCTTTTTAGAGGGGCGGTCACTATGGCTTTGTATTTGTCGAAGGGCAGGCGGGGGAAACTCTCGAAAAACTCCGCGGCCTTTTTCATGTTAGGAATGCCTATGTATTTGATGATTTCGTTAAATGCCGGTGTGTTTGGAAGGCACTCAACACATCCGAAGCCTACCAGCGGGTTCCAACACCCGTGGTCTTCCTTTGTCATTGCTATGGTAAGCCCCTTTGTTCTGCCCATGGCCTTAGCCTGGCAAAAGGCGATTTTCTTTCCCATATCCCGTTTTGGGAATATGGCTTCCTGTGGAACCTCGTCAAGGTTTTCATACCACTTGACTGCCAAGGGGAAGGTTCGAAGCTTCAAATGGGTTTCCAAGTATTTGCCGTATTCATTTAGTTTTTCTTTTTTCATTGACATACACCCTGCTTCCTTATATTATACTATAATTTCTGTAAGTACCAATTATAGCATCATATAGTATTTGCTACAAGTCGCTTATGCGCACGCTTATACGCATGCTTAGTGTAAAATTATAATTGGCAAAAATAAAGGAGGAATAGCAAAACCTATTCCCCCTGCATGCGAAACCTGTTAAGATGAGNTTGTAAACCAACATA
>JGI24712J26585_10003200_pt1 | contig 13008 bp, 11 predicted proteins | sample BioPla3DNA2_FD_26585 | JGI IMG/M metagenome (IMG submission 26585) | reverse complement strand
TCTCTAAATTGTGACCGTGAACTGCTTTAAAACCATTTGGATATACTTTTGTCAAATCTTTTAATATTACCTTTGACATTTTTTCACCCCTTCTCATTTTTATGTTATATTATATTTTCATACATGAATCTCTTATAATTAGCTGTGGCTTAATAAGAATTTTTTCATAATTCTTTTTATTGTTAATTTTTAAAATTATATTTTCTACAGATTTTCTTCCAATTTCTATTGCATCTTGTCCAATTGTAGTTAATTTTGGATATATATATTCACTTGCTTTAATATTATCAAATCCAATAACAGATATATCTTGTGGTACTCTTATTTTTTTATCATGTATTGCCTGTATTGCTCCTATTGCCATTAGATCACTTGTTACAAATACAGCAGTTGGTACAATTTTTTTATTTAGTAATTGATTCATTGCTTTATATCCACTTTCTCTTGTGAAATCTCCATAAGCAATATAGTTTTCATTATAAATATTGTGTGATTTTATAAATTGAAGGTATGCGTTGTATCTTATATCACTAATTTGAGAATTTTTTTCACCATTTATAATTGCAATATCACGATGCCCTAATGAATATAAATACTCCAAACCTGTTAAAACTCCTTCTTTATTATCACTACTAATATAACTAATATTTTTCCCATTTACTTTTAAATCTATAATAGAAATAGGGATATCAATATTTTTAATATCAGATATTGATTCATTATCAAATTTTAACCCGATAAATATTGCTCCCTCTATTTTTTTTTCTTTGCATATTTTTTTAAATGATTTTGTTTCATTGCCTGAAAATAAAATTACATCGTAAAAATGCTTCTCTGCCTCTTCCATAATACCCTCGATAAAATTAAAACCGAAATGTTCTGATGTGCTAAGTTTATTTAATCCTAAAATAAAAACTCCAATTTGGTAGCTCTTATTCATAACTAATTTTTTGGCAAAGTAATTTGGGGAATATCCCATCTCTTCAGCAACTTCTTTTACTTTTTTTTTTAGCTCATTACTTACATCTTCCTTATCATTAATAGCTTTTGAAACAGCCGATATTGAAATGTTCATTTTTTGAGCTATATCTTTAATAGTTACAGACATATAAACTCCTTTTTAACTAAAACGTTTTAGTAATCTATATATAAGTTTACTATATAATCTACCCTTTGTCAATATATTTTTTTAAAAAGTATCAATTATATTTCGTATATGGTCAATTCCTAACCATATTCTCGGACCTGGCCTAACTATAAGATTCTCATCAACATAATATAAATTTCCTTTTTTTANAGCATCTAAGTTTTTATAACCATTTTCAACTTTTAAATTCTCTAATTTTATATGTTTATTTGATGTTAAAATAATATCCGGATTATTTTGCAATAGTAATTCTAAACTATATTTCCATCCCTTTACATCACTAGACACATTTATTGCACCAGATAAATCTATAATTTCAGAAAGAAATGTGTCTCCACCTGCTGTATAATCTCCTTGTTTACCATAACTAAGCATATAATATACATTTATATCTTTTTTTTCTCTAGTTTTTATCTCCTCAATTTTACCTTTTAATTCAGATATAACTTCGATTGCTTTCTCATCTTTATTAATTATTTTACCAACTTTTTCTATTAAATCATATATATCTTCAATATTTTTAATATCATTATATACAAATACTTTTATCCCCTGTTCTACAAGTAGTCTATATGTATTATAGCTAACATNGTTAGAAGCAATAACAATATCCGGTTTCATCCCAATAATCATCTCAATGGATGGGTTCATAATCTCACCGACTGAGATTATATTAATAACCTCTTTTGGATAATCACAATAGTTAGTTCTACCTATAAGTTTATTTTCACCATGTAAAGCATAAATAATTTCAGTAATATTTGGTGCTAACGATATTATTTTTTCAATTTTATCTGGATCAATAGTTATCTCATTATATGAATCAGAAAGAACAATCTCTTTTCCATAACTTAAATTTAATATAAAAGTTAATGCTATAAATAAATAAATTATTTTTTTCATTTTTCTCCCTTCATAAAATAATATATATTCTCAAAACATATTCTTTTAAGAAACTTAATCTTATTCCATATTATTTTTCTTATAATTTTTTTAATAGATAATAATACAAACTTAATTATATTATTGTTGTAAATGATATAAAATAAATCTCTTGTTCGTAAATTACGTTACATTTAATTTATTTACAAAATATAAATATTAAAATAAGTTTTTACACTTTTTTTAGTATAATCATTATAAATCAAATGTAATATAAAAAATTTGAAAAAACAAGGCTAAAATATAATCCTAGCTACAAGTAAAAAAAGTAGATATGAAATTTTTTTCAGTCTCTAAAAAAATAGAGATGAAATGATAATTATGTTATACATGAAGATAAAATCACTAATAAAATAGACATTAGAATAAAATTGCATTTTTTTAAACTATATTTAAATGAGTATCATCATATATCATGTTTTTCTTTCTTAAAAGCTCAATTTTAGTATGATTTAATATTAAATATAGAACTTCCTCACTAATTTCACTATATTTTTTTGATATAATAATATTAATCTCTTTATTATATTTATGATTAAACATAAATATTGAATACTTATATTTATCCTCTTTATTATCATAAATTTTGATTATAAATGAAGAAAAATCGTCATTGCTATGTTTAAAAATTTCCATATTATCATAATTTGTTAGAAATTTGCTCTTATATCTTACAAAAAATAACGGATATTTTGTATTATATAAAAAATTCATCATATCATAGGAGTTTTTTATTTTCATTTTGTTATAAAAAAATTGTAATTTTCTATAATCAATATCATAAAAGTTATAATTTATTAATATAGATGTATCTACATTTTCTATATAAAGTCCTTTTTTGCTCCCTTTCATATTTTGAAAATCATAAGGAACTATATATGAATAGATACCATTTTCATATCTCTTTGTATTAATTTTATCACTATATTCTTTAGAAAATATAATAGTTTTAGGAGTTTTCAATATAATAGGATTATTTTTTGCCAATTTATAATAATTAATACCATAAAATATTAGTACCAAGAAAATTAGTAATACAATTAGATTTATTGTTTTAATTGTTTTTATCTTTATATCTACATCTTTATTTATATATTTTATCATCTTACTATAATCTTCTTTTGTTATAGCAATTCCAATTACTATTTTTTGGATATTTTTCTCACCAATTGTTATAAAATATTGACTCCATAACTGTGTACAATTTATTTTTTTTATATCTTTTAATTTTATTTTCCAGTTTAATGATTTTTTTAATTCCCCATTATTAATATCAATCTTACTATAACTCCAAGGATATGTAAATATAATAAAAACTAAGTATAAAACTGAACTTAATATTAAAAGTATTATGAAGAATGTTTGAAAATATCTTCCTAAAACTAAAATAGATAGCAATAACGATGGGATTATAATCACTCCAATAAATTTAATATAAAGTGAAAAATAATTTGATTTAACGTCTATAATATTATCTTTTTTATCCATATTTTCCCACCTTTTTATATAGAAACAATACTTTCTAAATTAAGTTTTTTTTCAATATAGGGATCTATTCCCCAAATATTTTTAAATTTATAATAAGCTTCTATTTTAGATTTTTTCTCTTCAATAGAAATTCCTCTATACACAGCTCTTATCATAGTATTTTTCGGTGTATGAGTCGAATCTATGAATTCAATTACAGACACTTCATATCCCATTATTTCTAGAATTTGTGCTCTAATACTATCTGTAACTGTAGAGGAAATTTTCTCTTTAAATAGTCCAAATTTAAGCATTGGTTCCATAATTTCATTATTTATTTGAGAAAAAAGTTCATGTTGACAGCAAGGTACAACTATAATAACCTTTGTTTCCCATGATAAAGCTTGAAGTATCGCTTCATCAGTTGCTATATCGCATGCATGTAATGTAATCACCGCATCAATATTAAGATCTGTTTTATAACCTTTTATATCCCCTTTACAGAAATTTAAATCTTTATAATTTAAATTTTTTGCAATATTATTACAATAATCAATTACATCTTCTTTTAAATCTAATCNTATTATGTTTATCTCTTTTCCTTTTATAATATTTAAAAAATAGTATAATGCAAAAGATAAATATGCTTTCCCACATCCAAAATCTACTATATTGATTTTATCATTATTCTCTATTTGAGGAAATATATTATTAAATATCTCTAAATATCTATTAATTTGTTTAAATTTATCATATTTATCGTTTTTAACTTTATAATTTTTATCCATTACACCTAATTTTTCTAAAAATGGGATCTCCTCACCATCTTGTAATAGATAGTTTTTTGTTCTATTATGATTTTTAATACTATTTTCTTTTGATGGTTTAGACTTTATTATTTTAATATTTTTGTTATTTAAAACTTGATAGTCTGCTTCCTCTGTAAAAATCATCATCTGCTTATAATTATTAATATATTCTTCTATAATTTCTATATTAATATTCTCTCCAACTAGATTTTTATGAGTAACTTTATTTTTATAAATATATGATAACTGATAAATTGTATCTTCCTTAGATATAAATCTATCTAAATCAATTTTATTTATCTCATTATTTTTATCTTTTTTTCCACTTATTACAATTTTAATAAGTTTTTCTTCTAAAATATTTCTATTTAATATTGATTTTAGCTCATTTAGCAATTTAATCATCCTTTTTTATTTATTCTACATATTTTACTGTATTTACATCTTAATTCACATTTTGGCTCTTTTTCTGATGTTTTATACACTTTTGTGTTTAAAATATTATATATTTTATCAAGTTTTTCTAATTTAATCTTATTAGAATCCACTAATTTAATAGTATTCTTATCCATTGCATAAACCATATTTATACTTTTACGATTTTCGCCACTTCTATTTTTATCTTTTAAAAATGATGTTATTTGAATAAATTCTACTAAATCATTTGTATAAGAATCTTTTTCTACAATATATATATTTTGAATTTCGTTTTCTAATTCTATCTCTATTTCGGGAAAATTAACAAGATAATTTTTAGGATATTTCACCAATTCTATTAAATCTTTAGTTTTAATATTAATTTTTTTTATTTGAATAGAATGGTATTTTTCCCCTAAAATCATAAATATATTTATTATTAATTTCAATATTATATTCTTTAATATAACCTCATAATATTTAATAATCCCCATCTCTATTTTTAGTGATTCATCAGATATATTAATATTTTTAAGGATCTCCTCCTCTGTAATAGAGAAGTCATTTTTTAACATATTTTTCTGCTTTATTAGTAAAATTTTCTCAAAAGTTTTATAAAATATTGTCTTAACAGAATTTATTTTTTTCTCATTATCACAATTATTCAATTTTAATTTTGATAAATTTTCTATATAGTATTTATATGGACACTCTAAAATTGATTTATAATCGTAATTATTTAAGGAAATTCCATCTATACCACTATTTATATTTTTTAAATCGAAATATTTTTCATTAACTTTGATTTGTTTTTCCGATGATATCTCTAAATTGTACTCGTTTATAATAAGATTAATAAAATCGTAATCGTTAAATTTTTCTTTAATTTTATTAATATTTCCATTTTGAATAAGTTCCTCAATAAAATTACATCTATCTTTTTTCTCTGAATAAATATTTAATCCATAAATATTTATCTCTTTCCCATTTACAATATTCTTTAAAAAAGTATATTTCGCATATAATTCCTCATCTTCATTATTATATATATCAAGTTCTCTTTTTTGTTTATCAGTTAAAAAGAAATCCTCTCTATCTATTTTTGGTAAACTTACAGTATTTATATTAAATATAACATTTTTATCAACTTGATAATATGATATATCCTCACCATTTTTTACATAGTAATTACTATTACCAGATTGGATTTTATCAATATTTTTCTCTTTTAAATATTTCAATATTAACTTAAATAAGCCTTCTGAAATTTTATTTTTATTAAAATATTCCTCCCAATTAGTTACTAATCTCATATTTTCTATAGATAAAATCTCTGTTATAGATTCATAATATTTTTGAATATTCTCTTTATAAAATATATCTTCAAAAATAAGATTTTTATTAATATCTAATTTATTTATATTAAAATTTGTTTCTAGAAATACTATTATCTCTTTTAGGTTATTACATTTGTATAACTCTTCAATAAAATCAATAATATCATTTATTTTTCGCTCTACTGCAGTTTCATTAGTAATTATTTTTAAGTACTCTCTATTAATATACCTATATTTATTGTTTTTTATCTCAATAAATTGTAAATAATCTTCATAATTAATATTAAAATATTTTTGTGCAACTAAATTTTCCAATAATTTATCAAGTTCATCTATTTTTATATAGATTTTCCCTTTTTTAAATATTACACTTGACAGTACATCATAAATTTTTGTTAAAAATATATATAATTTTGTTTTTGAAAATTTCTCTTTTTGTAGAAAATTAATTTCATTTTTTTTTATCATGTTTGAATATTTTATACTCTCTATATCATAAGCTATAAATTCTGTAGATTTACTATTAACTTTAGAGTCCTCTATTTCACTGATTAAACATAATAATTCTCCATTTATATCTGTATTCTCGTAGTAGTTAATTTTTATCTCTTTTGGAAACGTAATTTTATTAATTTTCAAACTTTTTTCATTAAAATCATTTTTATCAATTTGTAACATAAAACTAATATTAATGCTGCTATTATCTAATGTATTAATTAACTCTCTATCGAAATCACTATATTTTAATACATTTACAAATACTATTTTTTCAGTGTCTTTAATATAATCATCATTATAATATTTAAAATCATTTACGTATTCAGGTAAAATAAAATTATTTTTTTCTAAATTTTCATCTAGTTTTTTCATAATTTCTTCAAAATAATTATAAATTTTATCTTGCCATTTATGGAGATTTTCCAATTTATCTATTTTTTTCTCTTTTAATTTAGAATATAATTTTATTAGATTGTATGATAAATCAATTGTATCATAGTAATTTTCTATTTTTAACTCTTTTTTTATATTATCTGGTATCGATTTGTAAAAAAATAGAGATATTTTTTCCTCACGTAATATAATTTTATCAGGTATAAATAATTTCTCTTTAAATTCACTAAATGTTAAAAATATTGATTCATTACTTAAATAGTTTCTACTAATTTTTTTATTAAAATATTTTTTCTCTTTATTACTTGCAAAAATATATATTGTATTTTCAGAATTAGGATTAATATCCTCTCCTATATCACTATTATAATTATAATATTTAAAATTCATATTTTCACACCATCTCTTTTATTAATATTTTTAGTTCTTTTATTATATCTTTTTCAGATACTTTTTTAATAATTTCCCCTTTTTTAAATATTACTGCAGAATTTTTTCCACCTGCTATTCCAAAATCAGCATCTTTTGCTTCACCAGGTCCATTTACTACACAACCCATTACAGCAATTTTAACATATTTTTTTATCTCCTTACACTCTTTTTCCACCTCTTTAGCTAATTTAACTAGGTCAATCTCTGTCCTACCACAAGTTGGGCATGATATTATCTCTACACCCTCTTTACGTATTCCTGTTACCTTTAATATCTCTTTAGCTACTTTTATCTCTTCAATTGGGTCTTCTGTTAAAGAAACACGTATTGTGTCGCCAATCCCCTCTAGTATTAATCCCCCTATTCCAATTGCTGATTTTATTGTACCACCAAATGCTGTTCCTGCTTCAGTGACACCTAAATGTAGTGGATATTCTATCTTTTTAGATATAATTTTATACGCATTATACATTTCAGAGACATTACTTGATTTCAACGAAACAATAATATTATTGTAGTCATATTTCTCAATTAAATTAATATGATACATTGCACTTTCCACCATAGCTTCTGAATTTGGAAATTTATATTTATCTAAAATATGTTTTTCTAATGAACCACCATTTACACCTATTCTAATTGGAATATTGTGCTTTTTAGAGCTTTCCACTACTTTTTTTATATTTTCCTCTTCACCAATATTTCCTGGATTAATTCGTAATTTATCAATACCATATTCTATAGAAAGTAGAGCTAACCTATAATCAAAATGTATATCTGCAACAAGTGGAATATCAATTTTTTCTTTAATCTTTCCTATGCTTTTAGCAGATTCCTCATTTACTACAGAAATTCTTACTATTTCACACCCTGCATTTTCTAATTCGTTAATTTGCGATATTATCCCATTAATATCACTATAATGTTTATTAACCATTGATTGAATTAATATATTTTCTTTACCACCAATGGTTCTATTCCCAATTTTTATTGATTTTGTGTACTTCGCCATATCATACCACCTCTATTTTTTATAACTATATTATAACATATAATTATTTTTTAAACTATTAATTTTTATAATTTTGATTTAATTCATAAATATAATTACTAATTAAAAAAATAAAAAGAGCGAATAAATAGATTCGCTCTCTACAAAAATACTATAATTTTCTTAAATATTCTTATCTATTTTACAAATTTTACCCTTTTAGATATATCCTCTTTCTCTTTCATGTCTGCCGGTTTTACAATTCCACCAAATGGCATTTGTGCATCTAAAATATATGATTCTGATAAATTAAACATCTCTTTTACCATATTATCTATAATTGGATTGTAATGTTGTATTGATGCACCTATATTTAATTCAGCTAATCCACTCCAAATACTAATTTGTAACATTGCAGCAGATTGCATTGCATATTTAGAAATCGAATCCTTATAAAGTGGAAATTGATTTTGTATTTCTTTAACTACGTTATTATCATAAAAATATAAAATTGTACCATATGCAGCTTTAAAACTATCTATTCTCTCTCTAGAGACTTCCCCTTTAAAAACATTATAAATATTATCCCATAATTTATTTTGTTTATCACCAGTTGCTACGATAATTCTTGAGCTTTTCATATTAAAAGCATCAGGTATTAGCTCTGTAGATTCCTCTATTAATTTAAATATTCTCCCCTCTTCTACCGATAAATTGTTATTTAAGTTGTAAATTGTTCTTCTTTTTTCTAATGATTTTATTATATTCATTTTTTTCCTCCTTAATTTTAAAGGCGAACAAATATGTTTGCCGATATTTTATTTAATATTATTTATAGATAATACCAATTTCTCACATTTTTCCTTCTTTTTTCCACTAAATATCAATTTTTTTTAAATAATTTTCTTTTTTATTTAATTATATTTTTCTCTTAATAAAATTCCTAATTTTTTTATCTAATATCATATACTTTCTTTTTTATACTTTTTTATACTTTTTTAGTTTTTTTACAATTTATTATAAATATTATTATTTAAAAATTTTATTTACTTTATTTCTACGAAACTTTTTTTTATTTTATTTCTATTCATTAAATATTCACATTATTCATGACATAATTTTAAATACCCATTTATTATAAATTCAAAAAATAAAAAAATTCTTCTCCTAATTTTTAAGAGAAAAATTTATAATGAAGTTTGAAATTAAAATTAATAAATAATATAATAAAAAAAGGTTACTCATTACCTGAATAACCATTTTTTATCTTATTTATTATATAATGGAAATTTTGTTGCTAATTTTTTTACTTCTGCTTTTACTTCATTAATAACACTGTCATTATCCATATTTTCTAATACTTTAGTTATTAATTCAGCAATTATTTTCATTTCAGGTTCTTTCATACCTCTTGTAGTTACCGAAGGTGTTCCAATTCTTATTCCACTTGTAACAAATGGTTTTTCTTTATCAAAAGGAATTCCATTTTTATTTAAAGTTATTTCTGCTTTAACAAGTGCTTCTTCTGCAGCTTTACCAGTTATACCTTTAGGAGTTAAATCAACTAACATTAAGTGATTGTCTGTTCCACCAGATACAATTCTAAATCCTTTATTTGAAAGTTCACCAGCCAATACTTTTGCATTTTTAACAACTTGTGCTTGGTATTCTTTATATTCTGGCGCTAGAGCTTCTTTTAATGCTACTGCTTTTGCAGCTATTATATGCATTAAAGGCCCACCTTGAATTCCAGGGAATATCATTTTATCTATTTTTTTTGCAATTTCTTCATCATTTGTCATTATAAGTCCACCACGTGGTCCTCTTAAAGTTTTATGTGTTGTAGTTGTAACAATTTGAGCATATGGAACAGGACTTGGGTGTTGTCCAGTAGCTACTAATCCAGCTATATGTGCCATATCTACCATTAGATACGCTCCTACTTCATCAGCTATCTCTCTAAATTTTTTAAAATCTAATGTTCTTGAATATGCACTTCCACCTGCAACTATTACTTTTGGTTTATTTTCTATTGCTATTTTTCTTACTTCTTCATAATCTATACACTCTGTTTCTGCTGATACACCATAAGAAACTACTTTATATATTTTACCTGAAAAATTAACTTTTGCTCCATGAGTTAAATGACCACCATGAGATAAATCCATACCTAAAATTGTATCTCCAGGATTAATTAATGACATATATACTGCCATATTTGCTTGCGAACCAGAGTGTGCTTGTACATTTACATACTCTACATTAAATAATTCTTTAGCACGGTTAATTGCTAAATTTTCAGCAATATCTACAATTTGACATCCACCATAATATCTTTTACCGGGATAACCTTCTGCATATTTATTTGTCATAACACTTCCTGCTGCTTCCATTACTGCTCTAGATACAAAATTCTCCGATGCTATTAACTCAATACCGTATTCTTGTCTTACCGCCTCATCTTCTAGTGCCTTTGCTATTTCAGGATCTGTTTTCTTTAAAAAATCTAAATTCATTTTTACCTCCCTAATTTTATTTATATCATTATTTTGTTTTTTAGTTTGTAACTAAAAATATTTTAATTTCACCAGGTTGAAATTCTAGTATAGAATTACTTATCTCTTCTAAATCAATATTTTCTGATGTTAATATATTTTTTATACTTTTTAGTGTAACTAGATTTTTAAAATGCTTAAGTTCTATTTTTTCAATTGAATTATAATTTTTATTTAATATTAAGAAAGCTTCTTCATCTTTATTAGAATTCATTTTTTTAAGTAAAAAAATATTTTCATTTCCTGTATCTATTATGTATATATCAGTTTCTTTATGAAAAATTTTATGTTCACTTTTTATAGTATTAATTAATTTAATATAATCTTTTATCCCTTTTTCATTGTAGTCATAACTTTCAAAATCAAAAGTTGATAACATCTCTATTCTTTTATCACAGCAATATTCATAACCTATAGGTATAGACACACCAGTATTTAAAAGTGCTGCAATTGTATACCAAGCTTTTTGAGCATTTATATTTTTATTATATTTTTCTGCTAATCTTTCTGTATTGTAATTTTCAGGAAAACTTATTAACTTTACGATATTTTTTAATCTATAGTGTTGTTCTAAAAACCATGTTTCTCTAAAATCCCACCATTTAAAACTTGTAAATAGATAATCAAATCCTACTTCTGTTAATTCAAACATCTCATGAAATCCTGCTCCAAGATTATCTCCAATAAAAACAGTATCCTTTTTTATAGTTTTTCCTTTTTCAATGATTATCTTAAGTAATTCATTTGGAAGTTTATACGCAGCCTCTATTTTAAATCCATCAAATCCAAATGTTAAATAATATTCCATTAGTTCAATCCAATAATTCCAAAGATTGTTTTTATCAACAGAATTTTCGTTGTCAATCTCTATTAAATCATCTAGCTTAATCTGCTTATTATTTTCAAAAAAAGAAAAATTTCTTAAATTTCCACCTTCGTCATATTTGTACCAATTGGGATTACTTATTAATATTTCTGAATCTATTGATGTATGTGTCATAATAAGTTCTATAATTACTTTTATCCCTTTATTATGTGCTTTATTAATAAATGATCTTAATTGTTCATATGGTGAAACATTTGAAAATTGGTCTATAATATTTTGGTTAAGGTTATAAAAATTTTTAGGTGCATATAAACTTCTAGAATATCCTACCTCAAAAATAGGATTTATATATATATAATTAAATCCCATATTATATATTTCATCTAGATATTTTTCCCAATCATCTATCATCCCCGCCACTGTGGGTACTAGATTGTATATTCTCATTATTATTACCCCTTTTTTGCTCTTCTTTTGTAGTTTTATGTTTACAAAATCTACAGACATTATATGTTACAACTAAATCTGTTTTAGTACATTTATATATTCTTTTTAATGTTCCGCATCCATAACACTTAACCAGTGCGGATTTTTTATATATACAGGACATTTTCATCACCTATAATCAAATTTTAAATGCTAAAGGTAATAATTCTTCTACAGTTTTAATAATAAATTCACCTTTTTTATTTACTAAGATAATTTCTGTATATTTATTTGAAAATTCTGATAAAACTTGTCTGCAAGCACCACAAGGTGTTATATAATTATCCTCTTCTGACGTTAAAACTAATTTATTTATTAATTTTACCCCATCTGATACTGCACTAAAAATAGCAACTCGTTCAGCACATATTGTTAATCCATACGAACTATTCTCTATATTGGTTCCAACGTAAACTTTACCATTATCACCTAATACAGATGCCCCAACTTTAAAATTTGAGTATTTAGAATAACTATTTTTTAATACATCTTTTGATTTTATAATAAGTGTGTCTATTTTAATAGACATTTACGTGTCCCTTTTACTACTTCTCCTAAAATTACAGGGGTTTCTCCAAGTTCTTTTAGAGTCTCTATAGCTTTATCTTTTTCATCTTTTGATACAATAAATATGTAACCTATCCCCATATTAAATGTTTTATACATCTCGTGAGTATCAATATTTCCGTGTTTTTGCATTAATTTAAA
>JGI24712J26585_10003199_pt1 | contig 13009 bp, 9 predicted proteins | sample BioPla3DNA2_FD_26585 | JGI IMG/M metagenome (IMG submission 26585) | reverse complement strand
CCGCCACATATGTACCGTGCATAACATTATTTGTAACAGAGAACACACCGGGCATATACTCCCCGCCGTGGGGGGTAGGACGGTGCTCAATGTTCTTGCAGTATGTGGCCATTACAAACCTGGCGATATCGTCGGCATAATCATCGTCATTTCCGTAATGATGCATCTTATCGCTGTTAACAAGAGCATACAGTGGCTCATAGCCCTCCCAATTCGCCTTAAGTGCGCGGAGCAGCTTGTCGCCGGAGCAGCGTTTTTCATCAAAAACAAGCTGCTTTATGACCGACAGGCTGTCGGCAACAGTTCCTATACCTACACCCTGAGGACCGCTATGGTTGTATTTTGCACCTCCGGCCGTCACATCCACGCCCTTTTCAATACAATCGTCAATGAGAAGGGATAAATATGGCAGGGGCTTGAGTCTTTGCTGTACAATATCGATTTTATTTATACATGAAACCATCAGATCGCACCAGTATTTCATCTGGCGTTCAAAAGCTTCTTTTAGCTCTTCAAAGCTTTTATAGGTCTCAAGGCTTCCGGTGTTTATTCCCAGCTGTCTTCCGGCGCCCGCACAAATACTGTAGCGAGGGCAGTGTTTTGAACAATCAAGACAGCGTCCTCCGTTAATTGTCAATTCTAGAACTTTTGCCAGATTGAAAGAGCCAGAATCGTGCATACCATATGTCTTGCCGGGGATGCAGGGCTCAACACAGCCTATGCCCACATAGTTTCGGGCCTCTCTGAGTGGCTTGCCGTAATTCATAAGAGCTTGAATCATAGGACCGTCGTTAAAAATCTTAGGTTCGCCCGTACCAATCCTAATGACATTGAAGGTTTTTACCTTGAATTCCCAGGGGGAGCCATCGTGGAGGCGAACTCCCATCCAGGGGTTTGGTATGCGTGTATGGGCATGGGCATCCAAAACCATATAGCTCAGATCGTTTGTGATATCCATGCCGTTTTCATCGACCCCGCCCACATCAAGAGCAGTACCGCCCATGATAGTACCGCTGGAGAAAAATATCGCGCTGGAGTCTCTTATTTTCCTAAGCTGGTGTATTTTGATGAAGGAATATTCTATCAGTTCCTGTATGAACTCTCGTGTAAAAGTTCCGTTTTCGATATCGGCTTTGTAGAAGGGATGGAAAAGCTGGTCAAAACGACCGTATGTAACAGAATGTCCGTTGCTCTCTATTATTATAATATTTGTGGCTATATGCCAAAGCTGTATTGCTTCCCAAAAATCTCTCGGCGTGTCCTCGGCTACCCGCAGGCAGTTTGAAGAAATCCGCTGAAGCTCCGCTCTGCGTTTGGGATTCTGCTCTTTTTTGGCCATTTTGGCGGCAAGCTCGCCATATCTTCTTATGTATGTTGAAGCTCCCTCCAGAACTATCAGCTCTGCGGTGTAAAATTCCTTTTTTGCCACATCGGCAGGAGCTGTAGTGTCCAGCTTTGCCATTGCAGCCTCAATATTGCGGCGTATACCGCCGAAGCCCAACTTGAACAGCTTTTCATAGTTAGCGCAGACATGGCCTACACCCGCATATACAAACAGGGCATCCAGTATTACACCCTTTCCCAGGTGGTTACCCTTTTTCTCCTCCTCGTCATAGGCGGCTATAACCCCTTCGGATACGGTCTTGTTTTTCCAGAATGAACGGATGCCCAGCAAATCCTGCTTTGTTTTTTCATCAATAACATAGCGGTCATTTTTTCTTTGCTCCAAAGGCTTATTTTCTATTTCGTCGCATAACCAGTCAATGGAAAACTCGGGATATACCGGCGCGCTGTTAGGTGGCGCAGCCAGCTCACCTACAATGAGTTCATCAGGCCAGATATGGATATCGACTCTTTGCAGAACCTCCCTCAGGGTGAGCGCACATTTGATATTCTGAGGATATGCGGCGTATTTTTCATAACACTCGGTCACAATTAAAGCTCTCTGGGAATCTGCTGTGGAATCCAGGTTTTTCAGCCATTTCAGAGCTTTGTTTATCCTCGGAAACGGAGAAGGGCTTTCCGTAAGTCCCGATACTCCTACTCCCCACACCTTGTCATATGGCTCTATAGCCAACGGAGCGGTTGAATTAATTCTGTCTGTATTGTTCATTTATTTGCACCACCCATATTAATATTTTCGGGAAAAGACATATATTTGTTCAAAAGTGCGTTCAAATATTCAAAAACTCCTGATTTGCAGTATACAGGCTTATTGAGTGCCTTGCCATATACAATATTTTAACATAAACGCTGCAATTCCGCCACAGTTAATTGGTAAGTGCTTTAGAAAATATATATTTGCGTATTCCCATTTATTGTGATATAAAATCTGTGTAAAACTAATTAATGTCCACTGAACAGATGCGTTGATTGGCTGACTGTGAGCAAGGTTTATGCCCAATGCAACAAAAACCTTGCGCCTTACAATTCGTAAACGTTGTCCAGGATTGCTATTGTTACGTTTTTGAATCGTTCAGCAGGCATTAATTATCAGGTGGGTTTTATGTTATGCATAAAATACTGATAGTTGAAGATGACGAGGTTATCGCAAGGGAGATAAAGAACAGAATTGAGGCATGGGGATGTCGCGCCAGGTGTGTTTCGGACTTTTGTAATATCATGGGCGAATTTTGTGAATTTGACCCTCAGCTTGTCTTGCTTGACATTTATTTGCCCTTTTTTGATGGGTATCACTGGTGCTCCGAAATCCGCAAGGTGTCGAAGGTCCCGATAATATTCCTGTCCTCCGCTTCCGATAATATGAATATTATTATGGCCGTAAACATGGGAGGGGACGACTTTATTTCAAAGCCTTTTGACATGGATGTACTTACAGCGAAGGTTCAGGCCATGCTGCGCCGCGCCTATGATTTTTCAGGCCGGTCGGACTTGATAGAGCATAAGGGCGCGGTGCTCAATACGGCAGATGCCTCGCTCACATACAAAGATAAAAGGCTGGAGCTGAGCAAAAATGAATACAGAATACTGCACATTCTGATGGAAAACAAGGGGAGCGTGATCTCAAGAGACACTTTGATGGCCAGACTATGGGAAACTGACTGCTTTATAGACGACAATACCCTGTCGGTTAATATGGCGCGTCTTCGCAAAAAGCTGGAGGAAGCAGGTCTTCATAATTTTATAGCCACTAAAAAGGGAATTGGGTATATATTAAATCCATGAAGCTTATATTAAAATATCTGTACAGCCATATAAAAATAATCATATTGCTGGCTTCGTTTACCCTGATATTCGCCGCTGTTTTCAGCCTGTACGGGTTGCCGACGGAGCCTGTGTTGTATGCAGCCCTACTTTGTATTGTTGTGGGACTGATAGCCTTTGTAGCGGCTTTTCTGGCCTTTCAAAAAAAGCATAAGGCTCTGATTGGACTTCAAAAAAATATAACCATGAGCCTGGATGCTCTTCCGGACCATAAGAGGATAATCGAAAAGGACTACAGGGAGCTGCTCAGAATACTGTATGCCGAAAACAGGAGACTTGCTGACAGTATTGATATGTGGCGCGGGGATTTACTCCACTACTGTACTCTATGGGCACATCAAATTAAAACACCTATATCAGCCATGCGGCTGCTTTTGCAGGCCGAGGAAAAAGCGGCAAATATAGAGCTGGAATCCGAGCTTTTCAAAATTGAACAGTATGTAGAGATGGTCCTGGGTTACCTTAGATCCGACAGTATGACCTCGGATTTGATGATAAAAAACTATAGACTGGACAATATTATTTCGCAGGTCTTAAGAAAATACGCAAAGGAGTTTATCAGGCGGAAAATCAAGCTTTGCTATGAAAAACCGGACTGTGAAGTTTTGACGGACGAAAAGTGGCTTGCTTTTGCTCTTGAACAGCTCATATCCAATGCGCTGAAATATACAAAGAAAGGCAGCATATCCCTGTATATGGACCGGAAGTCCCAAAAAACTCTGGTGATTGAGGATACAGGGATTGGAATTCGACCCGAGGATCTGCCCCGCATTTTTGAACTGGGTTTCACAGGCTATAACGGCAGGGTGGATAAAAGATCCACCGGGATCGGGCTCTTTCTTGTTAAGAGAATAACGTCAATGCTTGGCCATACGATTCGGATAGAGTCGGTGCCCGACAGGGGTACAAAGGTAATAGTTGGCCTGGAGAGCCCAGAATTTCCCTTTGAATGAAAAATCAATGTCTGAATGCGGCTTTTTCTTTGTTCAATAAATGTTCGGCAAATCGGGGGCCTATATTTAGATACTTTTGCTCTTGTTTTTTATTTTTGGATATGATAAAAAACTCATAAATGCCTTTTGAGCGCGGACAAATGTGCGCGCGCAGCGGAACGTTTTGTGCAACATTTGAAGTTGTTGGGAGGATTATACTTGAATCAGGTTTTTGCAGTTAAATTTGGGGGTACTTCGCTGGCCGATGCGGCCCAGTTTGAAAGGGTTACGAATATAATCAGGGCAGACGGCAGAAGAAGATATATTATTGCCAGTGCGCCGGGAAAGCGATTTGACGGGGACGAAAAGGTTACGGATATACTCATACAATGCTTTAATAAGAGGGACGATGCCGCCGCCTTTGATGCCCTGTTTGCGAAAGCGGCGGAAAGGTTTATTTCAATTCGCGATGGCTTGAAATTAAAGACGGATATAGAGGCACAGCTTGATATAATAAGAAAGAATATCAGCAAGGGAGCAGGCTATGATTATTTGGCCAGCCGTGGCGAATATTTAAACGGGCTTTTGCTGGCTGATTTGCTGAATGCGGAGTTTGTCGATGCAAGTGAGCTGATATTCTTTACTGAAAGCGGAAGCCTTGACTCAAAAAAGACTTACAGGAAGATTAATACCCGCTTAAGCGGAGATGGGGTTTATGTTATACCGGGATTTTACGGTGTACTACCCGATGGTACGGTAAAGACATTCCCCCGCGGCGGTTCAGACATAACAGGCTCCGTTATCGCAAGGGGGGCTCAGGTTTGCCTGTATGAAAACTGGACGGACGTTTCCGGGATAAAAATGGCCGACCCACGAATTATACCTGAAGCCCTGACAATCAAGTCCATAACATACCGGGAGCTTCGGGAGCTCTCCTATATGGGGGCAAATGTACTTCATGAGGAAGCGGTATTTCCTGTGCGGGAGATGGGCATACCTATAAATGTAAAAAACACCAATATGCCCGATGAACCCGGGACTATGATAACTGAAAACGGTTCAGACCCATCGAAGCATACAATAACGGGTCTTGCGGGGCGAATGGATTTCACGGTGATACTGCTTGACAAGGCCCTGATGAACAATGAAATCGGATTTGCCCGCAAGCTGCTAAGCATTTTTGAACGCCATCGCATACCTGTGGAACATATGCCCACGGGCATAGATTCAATATCGGTGGTTGTGGACAGCAGTTATCTGCCCGATAGTAAGCTGGAGATAATTCTGGAGGAGATAAAAAAAGAGCTGGAGCCCGACACGGTGGGAGTGGTGCGGGATATCGCTCTAATAGCAATTGTGGGAAGGGGAATGCAAAATCGCTTTGGAACCTCCGGCGAGATCATGATGGAGCTGGGCAGAGCGGGAATCAATATAAACCTGCTCAACCAGTCAATCAACGAGATGAGCATCATAATAGGCGTACATAATCGTGATTGCCATAGGACGCTGAGGGTGATATATGAACTGTTTGTCGGAGACGGGGGTTCCGGGGCAGAATAATTCTATCTGAACCAAGGTTACAAAAATGTAAGATAAAAAGGGGAAATGTAAGCCAGTGTTATGGCAGCGCATTTCCCCGTTTTGTTATAATGGATGTATCAGGTTTAGTTGGAGGATTTTGTCGACATGACTGTTCTTGAGGTAAAAAATCTGGTTAAAATCTATACCACCCGCTTTGGCGGTAGTCAGGTGCAAGCTCTCAGAAATGTGAACTTCTCGGTGGAGGAGGGCGAATTCGTTGCGATTATGGGGGAATCCGGCTCAGGCAAGACTACGCTGCTAAATATTCTGGCCGCCCTGGACAAGCCTACACGGGGCGAGGTTTGGCTGGACGGAAGAAATCTAAATGATATAAAGGAAAAGGATATTTCAGCCTTCAGGAGAGACAAGTTGGGATTTGTATTTCAGGATTTCAATCTTCTGGATAACTTTTCAATACAGGACAATATTCTCTTGCCTCTGGTGCTGGCTGGAANAACCTATGACGAAATGGAGATAAGACTGTTAAAAATAGTCGAAAGACTGAGTATTTCGGATATTCTGAAAAAGTTTCCCTATGAGGTATCAGGTGGACAAAAGCAGAGGACAGCGATAGCCAGAGCTTTGATTGCAGAGCCCAGAATTCTTCTGGCAGATGAGCCGACGGGCGCACTGGATTCAAATACAGCATCCGGGTTATTGCGCCTGTTTTGCGGGATAAACGGCGGCGGGCAGACCATATTAATGGTTACCCACAGCGTAATGGCAGCTAGTCATGCCAAAAGGGTACTGTTCATAAGAGATGGCGAGCTTTTCCATCAGATATACCGGGGTAACATGAAAAATGAGCAGCTATATCAGAAAATAGCCGATACTCTCACAATGCTGGCAACAGGCGGTGAGTACGGTGCGTAAGAGTTCCCTTTATCCCCGTTTGGCTGTTTTGAGTATTAAAAACAACGGGAAATTTTATTATCCTTATATTCTCACATGCATTTTCACCATTGCCATGTACTATATCATGGTCTTTATACAGACTAATGAAGGAATTAGGGATATGCCCGGCTCAGACTCCCTTAAGAGCTTTATGGAATTTGGCAGTGTCATTATCGGCATCTTCGCGACAATCTTTCTTTTCTATACAAACAGCTTTCTTATGAGGCGCAGAAAAAAAGAGCTGGGGCTTTACAATATTCTGGGCATGGAAAAAAGGCATATTGCCCGGGTTCTCTTTTGGGAGACGGTTATAACCGGAATTGGCAGCATTGCCCTTGGACTTAGCTGCGGAATTCTGCTGTCAAAGCTGGTATTAATGCTCCTTTTAAATCTTCTGCAGTTTAGCGTGCCCTTTGGGTTCTCGGTCTCTCAAAAAGGAGTATCCTCCTCAATTTTCTTGTTTTCTGCGGTATTCGTTCTTATTCTGCTTTCAAATCTGCTGAAAATAAAGCTGTCAAAGCCCATAGAGCTGTTGAAGGGCGGGGAAATGGGGCAGAGAGAACCAAAAACCAAGGTTCTTCTTACGATTATCGGAATCCTGTCTTTGGGTGCTGGATATGCAATCGCCATCCTGACAAAGTCGCCTTTGCAAGCCATATTTTTGTTCTTCATTGCCGTATTGCTGGTTATAGTCGGAACATATTTGCTCTTTACAACCGGCAGTATAGCCATGCTTAAGCTTTTGAGGAAAAACAAAAAATACTACTATAAGACAAAGCACTTTACCGCCGTTTCAGGTTTGATATACCGTATGAAGCAAAACGCCATGGGACTTGCCAGCATATGCATATTATCAACGATGGTACTGGTAACGATTTCGACCACAGTGGCTCTTTATGCCGGGTTCGAGGACATTATTGGACATATGTTTCCCTCAGATATTTTGATAAATGTGTACAATCCGGCGCCGGGCGAGGTGCAGGGAAAATACGAAAAAATCATGGATGAGGTATCTCGTAATGGCTTGGAAGCTTCAGATATCAAAGTCTATACAAGTCTGTCATTTGCGGCAAAAAGAGACGGCAACAGATTTGCCGCTTATGATAATAACTACGTTTCCGACGGAGTTTCTGAGTTGTTTTTTATAACCAGCCGAGAATATGAAGCCTTAACAGGCCGCCCTGCCGATTTATCGCCCGGAGAGATTCTTGTATATAGCCGCCAGGAGATGCAGGAGGAATATCTGGAGATACTGGACATGCGGTATAAGGTAAAGGGATACCTTGAGAATTTTGATATATATGAGCAGCGTACAATTGCCTCTGTGGTGGACACCCACTATATAGTGCTGAGAGATGAGGCGGAATTAAATGGAATATACCAAAAGCATCAAAAGCAGGCTGAAGCTTTTGAATATAAAAGGAGCCCAATGATCGGCAATATCGCCTTTGATCTGGATGGTAATAAGCAGGAGGTTATTGCCTGTTATAGAGACATCAGCGCTGCGGCAAGTGAGCCCTATGAATATACATATACCGATGAAAATGGCAGTGCTAAAAAGGCGGAAAGCAGCTCCTCCTTTTCTGTTAGTTGCAGGCAGTTGTCATCCGATGAAATATATAACACATACGGGGGATTCCTGTTTTTGGGTATATTCCTGGGATCCTTGTTTTTGGTAGCAGCAATACTGATAATATATTATAAGCAGATAACCGAGGGGTATAGTGACAGGGAGCGCTTTGCAATTATGCAAAAGGTGGGTATGAGCCGGGCAGAGGTAAAGTCCACCATAGGCAGCCAGGTCATTACGGTCTTTTTCCTGCCTCTGGCCGTGTCCTGCATACACATTGCTTTCGCGTTCAGTATAATGACGAAGATACTCAGGGTTTTCGGTCTGGTTAATGTAGTACTTTTCGCCCTGTGCACAGCCGGTACCATAGCAGTGTTTGCGGTTATCTACGCCGCCGTATATGCTGTGACTGCAAGGGTGTATTATAAAATAGTGAGCTAAAAAGGTAAGTTCAGCGGGGGTATTTAAAAAGCTTTGTAATACCCCCGCTGACTGGTGTTCAGATACATTAATTGACTGCCTGATGGATTTGCTGTCACACGCCATAAATCCATTGTGCTGCAAACAGGCATCAAATATACGCTACAGCCCTTTTATATCCGATATAAGCTTAACCACAGCCTCTTCCCTGGTGGCCCAGCTGGTGCAAAAGCGTACAGCAGTGTGCAAATCATCAGTTTTCTCCCATATGCTGTATGCATATTTCCCGGATAAGGCATCCAGGTGGGCATCCGGCATAATGGGAAACTGCTGATTGGTGCAGGATTCATATAAGAACCCATACCCCTTGTCAGACAGGGCTGCTTTCAGCTTCATAGCAAGCCTGACGGCGTGGCGTGAAATATCCAGATACAGGTTATCCTCCATCAGGGCAAGAAACTGAAGGCCTAAAATACGACCCTTTGCCAGCATGCCGCCATTTTGCTTTATGAAGTACCTGAAATCCTTTTGGAGCGCTGGGTTTACTATGACAACGGCTTCCCCGAAAAGAGCGCCTACCTTGGTACCACCGATATAAAAAACATCGCAGAGCCGCGCAATGTCCTCTAAGGTTAGGTCATTGTTATCTGCCACAAGGCCGTATCCCAGTCTAGCCCCATCCATATAAAGGGGCAGTTCATACTTCTTGCAGACCTCACTGAGGGAGGACAACTCACTTTTGGTATAGATTGTTCCGTTCTCCGTCGGATTTGAAATATAGACCATTCCCGGCTGTACCATGTGTTCGTGGGTTTCGTCGCTCCAATGTTCCTGATAAGCATTTTCTATCTGCTCGGCTGTGATCTTGCCGTCAGGGCTGGGAAGAGGGAGAACCTTATGGCCCGCAGCCTCTATAGCGCCTGTCTCATGGATGTTTATATGCCCTGTGCAGGCGCTCAAAACACCCTGATGGGGGCGCAATATGGAGGAGATAACTGTCCTGTTTGCCTGGGTGCCTCCCACCAGGAAGTGCACATGGGCCCCCGGTGCGCCGCAGATCTCCTTTATGAGCCTTCGTGCCTTTTCGCAGTATTCATCAGTTCCGTAGCCTGAAGTCTGCTCGAAATTCGTTTCCGATAGTATTCTGATTATCTTTGGATGCGCTCCCTCAGAATAGTCGCATTCAAAACGTATCATATTTTTATCACCCGGTTTTCTTCTATTGTTCTCTCGTAAAGTATGGAGCGCCCGCGCTTACCCTTTCGCTCAACGGCGCCCACCGAATACAGCACGTTCAGAGCCCTTTGAGAGCTTGATAAACTCAGCCCTGAAGCCGCTTTAAAGTCTCCTGACGTAAACTCCCTGTCGAGCGCTTCCGGAATGAGCAGGGAGTAATCCTCCAGGCAGTTTACGTTTATCCTACTGATAATATCAAGGGGCTTTCTGTCATATCTGGATGAGCCCCTTTTTCTGTCATGGCTCCAGCCGTTTAGATAGCGGTATTCTTCCAATTCCAGCATAAGGATACTCAGACGCAGATTATTGTGCCGCAAAAGGGGCTTTATCTTATAGAGTTCGTGGAATATTTCCCATACTGTTCCCCTCTTGGTTGATTTTCGCCTTTTTGTCGTCTCACCGGTGTCTGGGTCTATCCAAATAATCCATTTTACGCCGGCAACAGGGTAGATAATTGTGACAATATGGTCTTTCAAGAAAAACTCCAGTTTTTTTCTGAGCTTGTTGAAATCCCGTGTCTGTATCTCCGTTATTCGTCCATTTTGAAATATATCGGCTATAAAGTGTCCCACAGGAACCTCATGAAAGGAGTTGTCCGGCTCAAGATAGTTTTTCAATACCACGTGCAAGGTTTTTTCACCGTAGGTGCCTATTCCGTTTACCTGTTTACCACGTCTGAGAACAAGTTCACAGGCATGTTGAAACCTTTCCCTGTCTATTCTAACTTGATTCAGGAGTCCGGGGCTTTTTCATAGACAGGGAGATGCGCTTTTTCTCAGCCTCAACCTTAAGCACATAGACCGTCACCACATCCCCCACCTTTACAATATCAGAGGGATGTCTCACATATCGTTCGGAGAGTTCAGATATATGCACAAGCCCGTCCTGATGTACGCCGATATCTACAAATGCTCCGAAATCAACCACATTTCGCACCGTTCCCTTTAGCTCCATTCCGGGCATAAGGTCGGTCATTTTCATAATATCCGTTCTGAGCATTGGAGGCGGCAGCTCGTCTCTGATATCCCTGCCCGGCTTTTGGAGCTCCTGCAGAATGTCTCTGAGTGTGGGGATACCGATTCCGCAGAGTTCTGCTACAGAGCTCTCGCCCATACTGGTAATTTTATCCTGCAAGGTTTTTATGCAACCGTCATCATCAGATAAATCGGCCAGAGAAAGACCCGTCAGCTTCAGCAGTTTTTCCGTGGCATCATATGATTCCGGATGTACGGAGGTATTGTCGAGTATGTTTTCTCCGCCGGGTATGCGGAGAAAACCCGCGCACTGCTCAAAGGTCTTGGGGCCGAGCTTGGGAACTTTCAACAGTTCCTTGCGTGTCTTAAAGCCCCCGTTTTCCTCTCTGAATGCAACGATATTTTGAGCAACGGACCGGCTCAGGCCGGATATATGGGTGAGGAGGGATACGGACGCGGTATTCAGATCCACACCCACGCTGTTAACGCAGCTTTCAACCACTCCGCCAAGAGCTGCATCCAGTTGAGCGGGAGGCATGTCGTGCTGGTACTGGCCTATGCCAATGGATTTAGGGTCGATTTTTACCAGCTCGGCAAGGGGATCCTGCAGCCTTCTGGCGATGGAGACCGCACTGCGGAGAGAAACGTCAAAGTCCGGAAATTCACTTGCCGCCAACTTTGAGGCTGAATAGACCGAAGCGCCCGCCTCGCTGACTACCATATAGCTCACAGGCCTGTCCAGCTCAGAAATAAGCTCTGCTATGAAGATTTCAGCTTCCTTTGACGCTGTGCCGTTTCCTATGGATATGACATCTACATTGTGTTTATTTATGAGGCGCTTTAATTCCCTTTTGGATTCCTCAGTTTTATTTTGCGGTGGAGTAGGGTATATGACGGCGGTATCAAGAACCTTTCCGGTTTTGTCAATAATGGCAATCTTGCAGCCTGTACGGTAGGCGGGATCGAGTCCCAGAATGACCTTGTCCCTGACGGGGGGCTGGAGAAGTAAATTCTTTAGATTGATGGCAAACATCGAAATTGCCTGGGCTGTCGCTTTTTCGGTGAGTTCGTTTCGAACCTCCCGCTCCACAGAGGGATAGATAAGTCTTTTCCACGAATCCTCGGCTGCCTCTTTAACAAGCTGCGTGGTTATGCTGCCGTCTCTTATAAACTTTCTGTATATCACCTCCAGAGCCTCATCGGTATCTATCTCCAGCTTTACTCTTAAAACATCCTCTTTTTCGCCTCTGTTGATGGCAAGAATTCTGTGACTTGGTATCTTTGAAATCGGCTCGGAGTAGTCATAATAAAGGTTATAGACCGTGTCCTCCCCGGCATTCCGGCGGGATAGAACAGTTCCCTTGTGATATATGAGAGCCCGCAAAAGCTTCCGACATTCCGCGTCATCGGATATGTCCTCTGCAATGATGTCCTGGGCACCGGCCACGGCCTCCTCCCAGGAAGCGACTCCCCTTTCATCGCTGACAAAGGGCATGGCAAGTTCCTTTATGTTGCCGGAACGAAGCTCCTGACTTATGAGGATATCTGCAAGGGGGCGCAGACCCTTTCCCTGGGCAATTGTGGCCCGGGTATGCCTCTTGGGCCGGAAGGGACGATATATATCCTCCACTTCTGAAAGAGTAGTGGCATTTTCAATAGCCAGCAATATTTCGTCCGTCATTTTATCCTGGGATGAAATGCTCTGGACAATTTCTTCTTTTCTTTTTTCCAGGTTTTTGAGATATTGAAGTCTCTCGGAAAACTCACGCAAAACCTGGTCGTCGCAGGAGCCGGTCATTTCCTTTCGGTATCTGGCGATAAAGGGTATGGTTGCTCCCTCATCTATCAGAGATATGATGTTATTGACATGCTCGGCTTTAATTTTAAACTCCGTCGACAGTTTATCTACAATGTTCATTCTTACCTTCCACTCTTTCAAGGGGCATAGGCCCCAAAAATACAACATAGTATATCACATGGAGGCGAAAAAAGGAAACATAAAGCAGGAGGTTTTTCAGGAAAAACCGGCGGCTAACCGGCGGCTATATCTCAACAAAAAAATAAAAATTTTTCACCCAAAAACTTCACAATGTATAGTGTACAATGATATGGTCTAAAAAAAGAAGAAGCTGACCCCTAACTGTGGTAAAATGGTAAGTGCTAACAAACCAATCACA
>JGI24712J26585_10003198_pt1 | contig 13011 bp, 6 predicted proteins | sample BioPla3DNA2_FD_26585 | JGI IMG/M metagenome (IMG submission 26585) | reverse complement strand
GGTTCGGGATACATTTCTACCAGTTGTTTCACGAACAACGCATCGTGATCCCAAAAATAACGCATGACTTCTTCCTCTTTCGGCGATAAATTTTTCATGTTAACCCACTATTTTAAATAATCGATATAGTATCACGCCACAAAGATAACTAAATCTTTTCGTTTTCAAACTATATTTATTAGTTAAATAAATTTGTGTGTAAGGTTATTTTCTTAAAATACAGGTAAAAGTTGCTTCGACTAACAAACTCTACCTGTTGGGCTATTTGATTGAGTGAAACTTCGGGATAATCAGCAATAAGCTCTTGTGCTTTACGAATGCGCAATTGAATACGCCAGGTGCGAAAATCAGACGACATATGGTCCCGGAAATAGCCGCGAAAAAATATACTGATGAAAATAAGTCAGGCAACATAAATATCAACAGTAACGAAATAATACGAACCAGACACGCCGATATGAATCCGCTGTCAATGCTTGTCAACGTTTAAAATTAGTGAGAAATTCCTGTTCCGCAAATGCGTCCGCATTTAAAATAACAAATCCGCGGCAATTCATTCTCAACTCCGGAAAATGGTGTAATTACTGGTCTATTTCGCGCAAAAATACAAAATAGACCACCATGCCTCTTTTTCCCCTTGCCAAGACATTGTAATTTTATCAAAAAATTATAGACACATTATTAATGTTGTCAATGCCTTTTTTTCCATCATGAAACAAAAAACTTTCAGTTAGAAAAAAGGAAATGACAACTATAATTAATCGATTAAGTCCAACAATTAAATTAATCAACATGATAAAGAGAACTTTTACAACAATCACGTTAGCAGCGTTGGTATTTTTCGTTGGTTGTACCGACCTGGATGAAGTTTGGAGCGAAATAGATCTCTTAAAAAAGCAAAAAACGGAGCAGACTAATGAGTTGGAGGAACAAAAGGAGCAGTTTGCCGCGTTAGAGGCTTTGTTAGAGAACTTGGAACAGTTGACGAGTAACGCAAACTCGGAAATCACCTCTATCAAGGCGTTGATAGATGCCGTGAATAATAAGTTGAGCATAGTATCCTACAAGGAACTGGCCGACAAGAGCGGCTACGAGCTTACCATGAGCGACGGCAGCAAGATTACCCTGAAGCATGGTACCGACGGTGCTGACGGTAAGGATGGCAAAGACGGTGCTGACGGTAAGGATGGTGTTAACGGAGTAACACCCGAAATCAGCGTTAAACTGTATGACGACGGCTTACTCTACTGGACCATTAACGGCGAGTTCCTGCTCGATAGTGACGGTAAGATGATACAGGCGCAAGCTAAGGACGGCAAGGATGGCAAGGATGGTAAAGACGGCGCAGACGGTGCAGACGGTGCAGCGGGTAAAGATGGGGCTAACGGTGCTAACGGTGCTAACGGTGCTAAAGGTGCTGCCGGAAATGATGGTATTACCCCACAATTAAGGATCAACGCTGATCTCTATTGGGAGGTGAGCCTTGACGGTGGTACAACGTGGCAACCCTTGATGGATGCCGACAACCACCCAGTAACGGCGCAAGGCCCCCAAGGAATTCAAGGCCCTGAAGGTCAACAGGGTACTTCAGGTGAACAAGGTCCTACGGGCTCGCCGGGCGAGAAAGGTGACCCCGGCAAAGACGGCGATGCTAACCTCACCATCAATGAAACCGACGATGCCTTCACCATTGTTTACAAAGGTGTAACCTTCACTATTCCCAAAGCACCCCTACTTAACCCACTCAGCCTTGTTGCCGAGTATAATGTAAATACGGCGGGCACCGGTTTCGTGACGAGCTTGACTGCCTGCAACGGAAGCGGCTACTTTGCCTTTACCAATGCAGTTACCCAATTCAACGATATCACGATTGGCGACAAACAGTACCACCTGCCGAGCAAAGAAGAGTGGAAATCTATCGTCCCGGAGTCTAACACTTGGGTGAAATTCACAGAGGAGAACGCTTTTTATAACGATGTCAGCGAAACCGTGACTGTTAAAGGTGAAAGCATCACGATGAAAAGCGACTATCGCACCGGTATAAATGGTATCACTTACGCACTTCGTTACAAGGGTACTGATATGGTATCGGCCTGGAAGTACGAGCGCATTGATGGTGGTACGCAAACCACCCATGTAAAGATAACTTCACGCATGCTTAAGGGGCAAGCGCCTGTAACTGTGGATGATATAAAGTTACCGGGTTTTTGGAGCAGTAATAACGAGGATGATGTGATCCGCCACTTCCCGGCCGGGGGTTTAGGACAGTTCTTCTGGGGAATGACTCAAACGACGGGAGTAGGCACTACCGGTGTTTTTCTCTCTTCGACCGCTAATCCTGATAATTCGTATTGTCGTCTGCAATTCAGCGCACAATCATTCCAATACACCAATACTCAAATACAGGGAATGATACAATATAAAGAGAATGTACGCCTGTTCGAAACGGTAAATTGATTTGTCGTACTGTGGGATTTCCCGGCATTCGATTAGGGTTGTGCCCTATTAGCCAACCCATCTTACGCGGAAGTTCCTAATGATTTAGCAAAAATTCGTAACAACTATAATTAATCATCATGAAGAAATTTCTTACAATAATAACTTTTTTGGGGATGTTCTTTCTTGTCGGCTGTGTTGACCTGGATGAAGTCTGGGACGAGTTAGAGTCTCTAAAAAAGCAAAACATGGAGCAAGCCAAAGAGCTGGAAAAAGAAAATGCAAAGTTCGCTGCATTCGAGGAGTGGTATAAGAAGGTGGAGAAGTTGACGAGCAGTGCCAACTCGGAGATTGGCTCCATCAAGGAACTGATAGATGTCCTCACCAATCGGTTGAGCGTAGTATCTTACAATGAGCTGACCGACAAGAGTGGCTACGAGCTTACCATGAGTGACGGCAGTAAGATTACCCTGAAGTATGGTGCCGACGGTGCTGCCGGTAAAGATGGCAAAGACGGTGCTGATGGAAATGATGGTGTCGACGGCGTCACCCCCGATATCAGCGTTAAACTGTATGACGATGGCTTACTTTACTGGACCATTAACGGCGAGTTCCTGCTCGATGCTGACGGTAAGATGATACAGGCGCAAGCTAAAAATGGCAAGGACGGTAATGACGGTGCAGACGGTGCAGACGGTGCAGACGGTGCTCCGGGCAAGGATGGTAAAGATGGGGCTGACGGTGCTAAAGGTGCTAAAGGTGATGCCGGCAAGGATGGTATTACCCCGCAGTTAAGGATCAACGCTGATCTCTATTGGGAGATGAGCCTTGACGGTGGTACAACGTGGCAACTCTTGATGGATGCCGACAAAAACCCGATAAAGGCACAAGGTCCCCAAGGCCCTGAAGGTCAACCGGGTGCCGAGGGTGAACAAGGTCCCCAAGGTCCTCAAGGCCCCGAGGGCGAGAAAGGTGACCCCGGCCAAGACGGCGATGCCAACCTCACCATCACCGAAACTGACGATACCGTCATCATCCTTTACAAGGGTGCTACCTTTTCCATTCCCAAAGGTCCGATACCTCTGCCTACCATGACTCTGATTACTAAAAAGAGCGTAAACGGAACCATAAGTTTACTTATTGATGCCGCCACTGCCGACCGACTCGATATGTGGATAGACCTCAATAACAACGGAACAAAGGATGCGGGCGAAAACGATATTTTGTTTGGTAGTTTTAAGAATTACACCTTCACCGCGCAAACCGTTACCATCCATGGAAAGGTGACTCTTCTGAGTTGTGGCGACAACCAACTCGTTGCGCTTGATGTGAGTAAGAATACAGCATTACAGACTCTGACTTGTGTCGGCAACTTACTTACCTCGCTTGACTTAACCCAAAACTCCGAGTTAAAGGCGCTGGACTGTGACGGAAACTCACTCACGGTGCTTGATATAACGAAAAACACCGCGTTAGAGATGCTGCGTTGTAGTGAGAACTCACTTACCGCGCTTGACGTAACCCAAAACACCGCGTTAGAGACGCTCAGTTGTTACACCAACCAACTCACCGCGCTCAATGTAGCCAATAACCCAAAATTAAGTGTGCTGAATTGTCACACTAACCAACTCACCGCGCTTGACGTAACCAATAACATAGAACTAGAGAAGCTCTATTGTTACGGGAACCAAATAAAACAGGAGGAAATGGAGGTTTTGGTAAATAGTCTGGTCAATAGATCCGGTAAAAATCCTGCAGGTGAGTTTTACGTACACGACTCTGCTGCACCAACCAATGTTATTACCAAAGAGCAAGTGGCTACGGCAACGGGAAAAAACTGGAAGGTATTTGACATAAATGGCAATGACTACGAGGGCGTAAGTGCTTTCTCCATGACCCTTACCACCACCAAGGGCGTGGGCGGAACCTTAAGTTTAGTTATTGATGCCGCCGCGGGCGACCAAACCGGTGTCTGGATAGACCTCAATGACAATAAGGTAAAGGATGCGGACGAAGGCGATATCGCGTTCAGTGCTTCTAAAAATTACACCTTCACTTCGCAAACCGTTACCATCTATGGCAAGGTGAACAGGCTGGTTTGTTCCGGAAACAACCTCACCGAGCTTGATGTAACCCGGAACGCCGAGTTAAAAAGCCTGGATTGTTCCATGAACAAACTCACCGCGCTTGATGTAAGCAAGAACACCGCATTACAGTACCTTTATTGTCACGCCAACCAACTCATCGTGCTTGACGTAACCAATAATACAGAATTAGAGCATCTCTATTGTTACGGGAACCAAATAAAAGATGCGAGAATGGAGACATTGGTCAATAGCCTGACCGATAGAACCTCCAAAACCGAAGGTGAGTTTCGCGTACATAGTTCTATTACACCTACTAATGTCATTTCCACAGAACAGATAGCAAAAGCAAAGGAAAAACACTGGAAGGTGACTGATCAAAATGGCAGTGACTACGAGGGCGTTGACATTTTCTCCATGACCCTTACCACCAGCAAGAGCGTAGGTGCGACCATTAATTTAGTGCTTTATGCTCACCCTGACGATCGAGACGAGGTGTGGATAGACTTTAATAACAACGAAATAAAAGATCCTGGAGACGGTGATGTTCAGTTTGAGATTTCTAAGCACTACACCCTAAAGGCGCAAACATTTACCATCTACGGTAAAGTGACCATGTTTGGTTGTCCCGATAACGAAATTACCACGCTAGACGTAACCAAAAACACCCTGTTAGAAAGTCTGTACTGCAACAACAATTTGCTCACCTCACTTGACTTAAGCAAAAACAGTGAACTCAAGCGGCTGGAATGTTACTCGAACCAAATCAAAAAAGCGGCAATGGATGACTTAGTAAACTCCATGACCGATCGCATGGGAAAAGAGGCAGGAAAATATAAGATGGGTTGGGGCGGTAATGAATTCGATGCTTCCCATACAAGCGTTCTTACTTCAAAGAATTGGAATCCACTCTGATTTATCGGAAGTGCTATTTAATAATATTTTGCATCAACTATAATTAATCAATATGAAGAAGTTTATTACAACAATAACTCTTTTGGGTATGTTCCTTGTTGTCGGCTGTGTTGACCTGGATGAAGTCTGGAACGAGATAGATTCCCTGAAAAAGCAAAACACGGAACAGGCCAATGAGTTGGAGGAAAGAAAGGCGAAACTCGCTCAGTATAACGCGTGGTTAGAGAGCTTGAAGCAGTTGACGAATGATGCCAACTCGGAAATTGGCTCCATCAAGGGGCTGATAGACGCCCTGTCCAACAAGGTTAGCGTGGTATCCTACAAGGAACTGGTCGACAAGAGCGGTTATGAGCTTACCATGAGCGACGGCAGCAAGATCATCTTGAAGCATGGTAAAGAGGGTGCCGATGGTAAGGATGGCAAAAAGGGTGCCGATGGTAAGGATGGTGACAACGGAGTTGCACCTGACATCAGTGTTAAACTACACGATGATGGCCTGCTCTACTGGACCATCAACGGCGAATTCCTGCTCGATGCTAATGACAACATGATACCTGCACAAGGTAAGGATGGTGTCGACGGTAAAGATGGTAAAGATGGGACTGACGGTGCTCCGGGTCCTGATGGCAAGGATGGTAAAGATGGGGCTAAAGGAGCTAAAGGAGCTAAAGGGGCTGACGGTAAGGATGGTATTACCCCACAGTTAAGGATCAATACTGACTTCTATTGGGAGATGAGCATTGACGGTGGTACTACGTGGCAACTCTTGCTGGATGCCGATAAAAACCCGATAAAGGCGCAAGGTCCCCAAGGCTCCCAAGGCCCTGCCGGTCAACCGGGTGATGTGGGCGAAAAAGGTCTCCAGGGCGATAAGGGTGAACCCGGTGAAGACGGCGATCCCCAACTTACCATCACCGAAACCGACGATGCCATCACCATTATTTATAAGGGTGTTACCTACACCATTTACAAGGAACCCAGGCCATCGGACCCCCCGTTAAATCCGCTCAGCCTGGTAGCCGAGTATAACGTGAACCCCGAAGGCACCGATTTCGTAACTGGCAAGACCGCCTGCACAGGAAGTGGTTACTTTAATTTCGATGACGCTATTACCAAATTCACTGATATCACTATTGGTGGCGATAGGTACCATCTGCCGAGCGAAAAAGAGTGGCTTTCTATTGCCCCAAAGGCTATTAATTCTGCAGATCATTACGTGGAATTTAAAGATGACGACACGAATACTTATAATAATGTCGAAGAAACCGTCAGGATCAAAGACCATGATATCACGATGACCAGCGACTATCGTACCGGTGTAATCACCTACGCGCTCCGCTACAAGGGTACCGATATGGTGTCAGCCTGGAAGTACGAGTGCATTAGTGATGGGGACAACAGCCACGTGAAGATAACTTCACGTAACATGAAGAATCTGGCAGCTATTACAGTGGATGAGATAAAGCAACCAGGTTTTTGGAGTAGCAACACGGAAAATGATATAATCCGCTACTTCCCAGCCGGTGGCTTTACCAATGACGGTGTGACGTTTGATAGAAGGGAAGAGACTGGTTTTTACCGATCATCCACACCCTCCTGGCAAGACGATAGAGCGATGACTTGGGTTTTCTACTCTGGCTACTGTATAAACGGTAGCGCTCAAGGGAGTAAGAGTCAAGGCAACACTGTCCGCTTGTTCCTGACAGTAGAGTAATTCTGCATTTCGCCAAATTTCGCGGCATTAATCGAGTAGGAGGAAAATAAAATAGGTTTTCCTCCTATTTTATTTTCCGACCTCTCACACCACCGTATGTACTTACGTGTACGGCGGTTACATTAGAGTGGATTACGAAACAACTGTTTGTAGCCCTTGTTTCTCGTCCAATTATCGGGCTTCGCGGTCCAATGCCCACTTACCCACAAGGTACTCGTATCGTGTTCCTGTCCGTTCATTCACGGGTTTGTCGCTGGCTTCCTTCAGATTTGCCCTCACGAGCAACACCCTTGCCGTTGACTAACGCCTCCTATTGGCAGGCACGTTCGGGACTTGCACCCTATAGATGTATGGTATGCGTAGCGCACAAAAAGAAAACCGACTGTAAATCAGTCGGTTTTCTTTACCTTTATTTCTATGAAATGTTTGTTTGTTTCATCTACCGTACATGGCAGCAATCCACGTCGGCTATCGCTGAAACGACATGGGGATACTCATCACTCCACGTGCATGGTGTCGCCTAAATCCACGGTGCTCTATCAATGAAAAAACAGAAAGGATAATTAAATCACCCCTTGCGCCAGCATCGCGTTGGCTACTTTCATAAAACCGGCGATATTAGCCCCTTTCACGTAGTTGATGTAATTGTCCTCTTTCCCGTGGGTCACACACTGCTCGTGTATGTCGCTCATGATCTGGTGTAGCCGCTCATCTACCTCCTCATCGCTCCAGGAGAGGTGCATCGCGTTTTGTGTCATCTCCAGTCCCGAGCAAGCCACACCCCCGGCGTTAACGGCCTTACCGGGCGCGAAAAGCATCTTGTTCTCAAGGAAAAACTCAACCGCCTCAGCAGTACAGCCCATATTGGATACCTCCGCTACAAGGGTCACTCCATTCTCTTTCAGCTGTCTGGCATCCTCAAGGTTAAGCTCGTTTTGAATGGCGCACGGCAGTGCAATATCTACCTTCAACTCCCACGGCTTGCGCCCCGGGAAAAAGATCGCCTCGGGGAAGCGCTCGGCGTAAGGTGCCACCACATCGTTCCCTGAACTACGCAACTCCAACATGTAGGCAATCTTCTCAGGGGTGTTCACACCCGTTTTATCATAGACATACCCATCAGGACCTGAAATAGCTACCACCTTGGCTCCTAACTCGGCAGCTTTGGTTACAGCGCCCCATGCCACGTTCCCAAAACCGGAGACGGCCACCGTTTTGCCTTTCAACTCAATTCCATGAACAGAACACATTTTCTGAACAAAGTAGAATGCCCCAAAACCGGTCGCCTCTGGACGAAGCCGCGACCCACCGAATGACAACCCCTTTCCGGTAAAAGAACCAGTATGCTCCCGGGCCAACTTCTTATACATACCGTACATGTAGCCTACCTCACGGGCACCCACGCCAATATCACCGGCCGGCACATCGGTATCGGGTCCCAGGTCACGCCACAACTCCGTCACGAAAGCCTGGCAGAAACGCATGATCTCCGCATCTGAGCGACCTTTGGGTGAGAAATCGGATCCTCCCTTACCCCCTCCCATAGGCAGGGTGGTCAACGCGTTTTTAAACGTCTGCTCGAAGCCCAGGAACTTCAGGGTGGAGAGCGTTACCGACGGGTGGAAGCGAATGCCTCCCTTGTAGGGTCCAATGGCCCCGTTAAACTGAATGCGGTACCCGATGTTCACGTGTACCTGTCCGTTATCGTCCATCCACGGGATGCGAAACGTGAATATGCGGTCAGGCTCAACGATGCGCTCCACGATAGCAGCCTTCTTAAATTCAGGGTGTTGATTGTACACCTCTTCGATCGAAGACAACACCTCTCTCACGGCTTGATGAAACTCAGCCTCGCCTGGGTGCCGTTCCTCAAGGCGCGCCATAATGTCATTTACTTTCATACGATTATTTTATTCTTTTACATTTCGGTGTATGGAACTCGCTTTAATCATTCACTAAAGTTAGACTATTTCTCGCCACGGCACAGTCCAAGTGAACTTGTCCTTTGCTCGTTTGGCTTAACGAAATAGTTCGTCATGGGTGTAAATGGTTTACATGCTCGTTTCATACGATTATTTTTATTTCTTAGACTCGCTTTGCCAACTGATCTGAAACCGACCAGCAAAGATAAGACTATTTCAGCAAAATGTAGCTATTCCTCCCTCATTTTTGTCTTACATTACTTGTAACAGGTGAATCTACATACTATTTGAACTTGCATGGCCACTTGAACTTACAAGTTGTAATCTTGACTTCTTTACCCCGGGAGGTTGAGTTTTACGAACATTTTCTAAAATTTTGCACTTGTTACTTGACCCTGCCTATGCTAAAATTTCTCTCTTTCCCTTTTAAATATTACTTTCGCGTTGTACTTCTCATGCCCGTCCCCACGTGAAGGCTGACGATAGCGAAAAGGTTACATGGCAAAAAACAAACTGGCCAAGTTTGCAGATATGGCCACCTACAGCAACGTGTTTCAATACGACTTTGAAACGCTAAAGAAAGAGGGATTCCCCCTGCGGGGAAGGTGGAACACCCACTTTAAGAACGACCATCCCATCACCCTGGAGTTAGGGTGTGGTAAAGGGGAGTATACCGTTGGGCTGGCCCGCGCATACCCCAGGGAAAACTTCATCGGTATCGATATCAAAGGGGCGCGGATGTGGAAAGGGGCTACCCAAGCACTGAAAGAAAATCTGACGAACGTGGCCTTCCTAAGGACCCGTGTGGAGCTCTTGAACCGTTTCTTCACTGAAAATGAGGTGTCAGAAATCTGGATCACGTTCCCAGATCCCCAGATGAAGAAAGTAAACAAACGGCTCACCTCCACCCGGTTCATGAAGGAGTACAACCGCGTATTGAAACCGGGTGGAATCATCCACCTGAAGACCGACAGCAACTTCCTTTACCAATACACCCGGGCTATGATACAAGAAAGTGGCCTTGAGCTGTTGGCCGAGAGTGACGACCTGTACAACTCGGAGCTGTTAGACGACGCACTTTCCATCCGGACCTTCTACGAACAGCAGTGGCTCGAACGGGGTATCAACATCAAGTATATCCGACTTCTCTGTTCCAAAGAGCGAGAGGTGGAGTGGCGAGAGCCGGAGGTGGAGATCGACAGAGACGATTACCGCAGCTTTGGACGCAATGCAAGGGTGTGATGCCAAGGATATGGCGAAAGGGTAGTTCGAGGAAGCATAGAAAAGGTATAAGGTAAGGCAAATCGTGGGGGGCTATTACGAAGATGCGGCAAAAACGTGAAACAAAACGCAACACGAAGGGGCAAATCACCGGCAAATCAGGAAAAAGAGGTGCCCCGAATTAAACGAATCAAAATTTTTACAATCAAAAAGACAACCTATGGCAATATATCCTCAACTTATTCTCGATGCGCTGAAACATGTGCGTTACCCGGGAACAGGACAAGACATCGTGTCGGCCGGGATGGTCGCCGACGACATCAGGATAGAAGGGATGAAGGTGAGCTTTTCGCTCATCACAGAGAAGGCAAACGACCCCTTTATCCGGTCGCTGGTGAAGATGGCCGAGCAGGCTGTGCTGACCTACGCTGATAAGGACATCGATATCAAGGGGAACATCTCCGTGAAATCGAAGCAACCCCCGCGACCTGACTTGCCGGAGCTGCTGCCCGGGGTAAAGAACATCATTGCCGTGGCCTCCGGAAAGGGAGGAGTAGGCAAAAGCACGGTATGTACCAACCTCGCGGTGGCACTGGCCAAAAAGGGGTACAAGGTGGGACTCCTGGATGCCGACATCTTTGGCCCCTCCGTGCCGAAAATGCTGGGCGTGGAAAAGGAGAGGCCCTACCTCGAACAGGTGGATGGGCGTGACTTGATCGTGCCGGTAGAGAAGCACGGGATAAAAATGCTCTCCATCGGGTTCTTCGTGAACAAGAACGATGCCGTGGTCTGGCGGGGGGCAATGGCCAGCAACGCCTTGAAACAGCTGATTGGGGAGGCCGACTGGGGAGAACTCGATTACTTCCTGATCGACTTTCCACCGGGGACAAGCGACATCCACCTCACGCTGGTGCAGACCATCCCCATCACGGGAGCGGTGATCGTGAGTACCCCGCAAGAGGTGGCGCTGGCTGATGCCCGCAAGGGAATCAGCATGTTCACGGGCGATAAGGTGAACGTTCCCATCCTGGGACTGGTCGAGAACATGGCGTGGTTCACCCCTGCCGGACTGCCGGAAAACCGGTACTACATCTTCGGGAAGGATGGCTGCAAACGGCTGGCCGAGGAGCTGGGACAAACGCTGCTGGGACAGATCCCCATCGTCCAGAGCATCCGGGAAGGGGGTGATGATGGTCGACCCGTGGCTATCTCCGACGAGCAGGTCACCGGCCTCGCTTTCGCAGAGCTGGCCGATCGGTTGGTGGAGGCCGTAGACAGACGGAACCGGGAACTTCCGAAGACCCGTGTCGTACAAATGATCAAACGATAACAGTTAAAACGATAAAAAACAGACGCACTATATTAAGCTTGCAAATATGAAGAGAATCATTGTATTAATACTCCTCGCCCTCGTAACGAAGGTCTCCGTGGCCCAACGGACAACCTACCACGAACAACCGGGGAAGTGGTTTAACCAGGGCAAGGAACTATTCCTGGAGGGGAACTACACGGCCGCGCAAGAGCTACTGGCACAATTCTCCGACGTGAGCAATGACGAGTTGCTGAAGGAAGAGGCGGCCTACATGTCCGCCGTCTCTTCCTTTTACACCGGGAACGAACGTAGCGGTGAGATCCTGCAAGGATACCTCGAAAGGTACCCCGAAACCATCCATCGCCACCAGCTCCAATTCCTGATTGGCTCGTACTACTACGACAAGAAGGAGTGGAACAAGGCATTATACTGGTTTAAGGAGGCCGACCTAGACTACCTCGCGCTAACTGACCAGGAGGCGTACAGCTTCCGGTTAGGGTACGCCCAACTGAAATCCGGAAACCAAGAGGAGGCCACCCGTCTCTTTGGCTTGTTATCACAAAATAGCGAGACCTACCGCAATGCGGCCGATTTCTACCTGGGATACATCAACTACGCGAACGGCAACTACACCAAGGCGCTTCAACGCTTTGAACGATTGCGGAACCACCCGGAATACCAGGAAGATGTAGCTTTTTACACGGCCCAGGCGAACTTCTTCGATGGCAAGATCGATGATGCCATCCGCCTTTCTGAAGCCTTCGTACAGCGTTTTCCCATAAGCAAACACCAAACCGAGATGTACCGGGTGCTGGGGAATAGCTACTACCGACTTGGACAGCCCTCCCGCGCGATTCCCTATTACGAGCGGTACATGGCATCTGACCAGCGCCCCCTGAGAGGTGATGCTTACTTCCTGGGGCTCTCTTACTTCGAATCGGGACGGTATAACGATGCGGTGAATATGTTTCAACAAGCCGTTGGCGAAAACGATGAGTTGTCGCAAAACGCGCAACTGCAGCTGGGGCAATGCTACTTGAGGCTGAACCAAAAACAACCCGCGCAGATGGCATTCGAAGCCGCATCGAGGGACAACTTTAATCTCCAGGTGAGAGAGACAGCCATGTTCAACTACGCGCTGCTCGCTCACGAGACCAACTTTTCGGTCTTCAGCGAGTCAATTGCCCTCTTTGAAACCTTCCTAAGGGAGTTCCCCAACTCACAATACACTGACCAGGTGAACGACATCCTGGCCGAGACGTTCCTTACCACCAAGGATTACCCGGCTGCCCTGAACGCCATCGAGCGCATTCAGAACCCGGGACAAAGGGTATTGGAGGCCAAGCAGATGGTCCTGTTCCAACTGGGCGCGCAAGAGTTCATCAACGGTAACATGGGCCCGGCGAT
>JGI24712J26585_10003197_pt1 | contig 13011 bp, 5 predicted proteins | sample BioPla3DNA2_FD_26585 | JGI IMG/M metagenome (IMG submission 26585) | reverse complement strand
GATTTCGGATTTCGGAATGAATTTAGAATTTAGAGTTTAGAATTTAGAATTATTTGATTATTAGGTGTTTAGATTCAAAATTGGATTCATTTTATATTTTAATTTTTTCTTCTTTTTGGAAATAAAAAAATTGGGGGGCAGGTTATATTTTGTCTTTGTGGTCAATTTATCACCCCACTCTGGAATGTTATACCATTTTTAATATGCAGTGATCAATTACGAATTACGAATTACAACCGGTTGGTCTCATATCTAAATTCAATAGCCCAGTAGGGGTGACATGATGAAGTAAAGGCGAAAGTCGAAAGTTTTTATTGAAAATTGAAAATTATCAAATTATTAACATATCTCATTGATATTCATATCAATTGCCACGTCTCTTTAGGGCGTGGATTGAGATTAACCCCCAGAACCCAAGGGCTTTAGCCCAAATTTATAAGCTAGAAGTTGTAAGGTGAAAATTGGATTTTTAGAGTCACTTATTTTATAATCAAAATGATATAATAATTCTAAATTCTAATTTCTAAATTTTGATTCCGAAATCCGAAATCCGAAATCCGAAATCATTCCGCCTTCTACCTTCTACCCTTTAACCCCGTAATTCGTAATTCGTAATTTAGTATATCGTTACCGTTCCGTTCACTACTTTTCCTCCTTTTCCTTCGGTTTTGTAGAAAATGACGTAGGTATAAACGCCGTTCATGCAACCTTCGCCTGTCCAACCTTGTTCCGGATTTTGAGAGGTAAAGAGCAGATTTCCCCAGCGATTGTAAATATAGATGGTGTACTCTTCAATTTTATCGGGATAGGCAAAAATCGGTTTAAACTGATCGTTTAACCCATCTGAATTGGGAGTGAAACTACTGGGAATATAGAGTTCCTGTTCACAGCGTTGATAGAAAACTTCAATCTCTGCGGTTTCATCAAAACAAAGATTGGAGACCAATACCTGATAAATACCGGCATATCTCACCAAATAGGTAGCTTCTGTCGATCCATCTTGCCATAAATAATTACAATAAGGTGTTTCCGCCGAAAGAAGCAAATGTTGACCTTCACAAAGCGTGGTATCATTGCCTAAATCAACTTCAATAGGATATAAATAACCCAAATAGATCGTATCGCTTACCTGCAAACATTCATCCGTAACGATGACCCAATAATCCCCTTCAGAACTCGCCAAATAGGTTGTATTGGTGGACAAATCTTGCCATAAATAGGTGGCAGGATGGGGTTGCTCTGCGTTCAGGAGCAACGTTGCCAAGGCACATAGAATGGAATCATTGCCTAAATTCACCGAAGATTGCGGATAGAATTGAACGTTGATATCATTGAGAGAAACGGTACAGCCCAAATTGGTAACAGATACTGAATAAACACCCGCCGTATCAACGACAATGGAAGCGGTTGTATCTCCGGTGGACCATAAATAGTGAATTGCATCGGGGGTTTCTGCAGAAAGCTCGGTTCCCTGACACAAAGTGGTATCTGTGGAAAATGGAATTACAGGTGGAGGCACCACAACAACAAATGTGGTGGTGGTATCGGGACAAGTATAGTGTAAAACCAGTTGAACGGTTAGCGTACCTGCTGTAGTCAAGGGATAATCTACAGTAGGCGAGTTTGGATACAGCGTCCCATCCACGATCCAGTCTATGGCAACAGAATCGGGATTATGAGGCACTTCCAGATGCAGCAGATCTCCGACACAACGGTAAACGGTTGCAGAATCAACAGGACTCAAATTGGAATAAGCAACAGGAGATTCGTAATAATTGACTCCGGAGTCATTATTGTGGAAATAGATGAAATCAAATAAACCATAAGCGTTATTAGATCTCATATTATACCCAAACTCATCGATGGTTGCACTAAAACCGTTTTCATTCTCCAAGATAAAAATATCTGGAACAGATTCATTAAAGAAGCTATATTGAATATAGTAATAATCTCCATTTATATGAGGAAAAGTATCAAAAGCGGTGGATGGAATCAATTCGTGATTGATATACATGGTGTGAATTCCCTCCGGTTTAACGAAAATAACTAAATTTGCATAAGTGGTATCGGGAATTGGAGATATGCGTTTTTGTGTTGTTGGGAAAAGCCATTTTTTTACCATACGGTTAGTAGGTAATGCGTCGTTCAAATTAGTGTGGTTTATTACTTCATTATGTAATCTGAGCATCCAAATACCAGAACCTGAGAAACTAAAATTAACTCTCATTAAACGTATATGATACGCGCTTCTATCTATTGGTGATCTCATAAAAGCGAAAGGGACATCAAAAATACACGGAGGGGGGTTATCACATGGACACGGAGTATAGGGCGTTTGACACCCGTCCATTCTGTTTGAAACACAAATGTCGTCATTCCAGGGGACAAGTTGAAATTCATTACATCGATACGATGAGATCGAATCACTATTTGCATTTATATTACCTATTAACCCTCCACATCTATAAAAATGATGATGAGGATATTTTACCAATAACAAATCTTTTCCCTTACAAAGTTGGTTATTGGGTATAGTTCGAAAGTGTTTGGCACCATCGTAAGTTAGAGGAGATTTACAAGATGAATGATAAAAAACCACTTTTTTACAATTAGTTGTGATTACTTTATCGATATTTGAAGAACAGTAGTCGTACGACGGCAAAACTAACACTTCCCCTTTTTGCAAAATTACTGTGAAAGGAAAGGTTGTAACAGAACCCATGTGACCCAATTCCGGTATAAATAACGTGGTATTATCTTCAATGGCAATAATTAAAAGTACACGTAAAAGAGCAGTACCAGATTCACGAGCAGTTCTATGATGTCTCATATTGATTTCATTAGAAAATACTGAAAGTGGAGGTATAGGTACTTTAGCCGTCCTCATACTATTAGATTCACTGATGGAATCTATAAAATTAGTTTGTAAATAGACATAGATATTTTTTTCAGTTTTAATATATATCCCTTTAGATTCGATTGAACGAGTTGTATCCGTGAGGAAATACGGCACATTGCATAGAATCTCTTCTTTTGGAATAGCAATCACCAACACACTATCAGGAACCACTGTAAAAGTTTGGTAAAAAGAGGTGTTGGGGTTTTCAATATATCCAGTACATAGGGTATCGCCGACAATGTAGATCAACGCGCTATCTGGTGCAGTATCAGAAAAAATATTCTTCGAAGAAGTAACCCAAAACTCACGCCCTGCATTGGTCAACTCCTGTGCTGGTAAGGTCAAAAAGGAAAAGATTAATAATATTGCAACAACATAGTGTTTCATTTAGTTATTATTTAAAATAAAATACTTTTTTACTCTTTTTATTTCCGATATCATCAGCTACAGATAATATGTATATTCCATTCGAGAGATTTGGCAATAAAGTTTTAATTCCATTTTCAGTTCTCCCTTGGTAGAGAATTTTACCTGCTAAATCGTATAAATAGTAATAAACCGTTTCAGAAAAATGACTACATTCAAAAAATTCACAACTATGTATACTTATACTGGGTATCAGTTTTGTTAATTGATTGTCTACATTTGTCTCGATTGATCCTTTATCACAATAAGTTATATAACCACACTTAATACTTTGTGTTAAAATAGGACTTGGTATTATGGTTGTACTGTCATGATTATAGTAATAATTTGAGTATGCTGCAGATGGAGTAGGGTATGGATAAAAAAAACTTAGACTGTATTCAGTTGTAGGAAATGGTTGATCGCAATTAGAATTACCTATATCATAGGTTTCAGTGATATATGCTCCTACGTTACCATTAATCCCTGTTGACAATATAGTACGGCAACTATTAAACGGATTTATCTCCAATCTTTGGAGATAAATTTCATTCCCATAAATGATGTTAGCAGGTGGTCCAACAGTACAACTTGAATAGGAATTTTGATCCATAATTTGAGCAATTTTAAAATTGGTTAATGAATAAGGATCCATCTGAGCAATAATGTTAATCCCATCAACACACAACACATTTCTTCCCAATATAGTTAATTTATTACTATGTGAATCATACTTCATATCTTGTAAAATAAGTTTAGGTTGTGGCAGTCTGAAGATTTTTGAATTTAAAACCGATAGATTTAAAGGGATGTTTTCAACTTGAATTACCCAAATATAATCTGAGCTAGAATCCCTCAAATCGTGAATAAGAATTAAATGTAACTCATCTATAACTTCATGTAGTGTTCTACCTTCTGCTCCTTGAAAAAAATGTTGATTTGATATTATAATAGTATCCACAAGATTAAAAAAATTTGAATATATAGTGCCACATCTAAAATAGATTAAAAATGGATCAATGCGATTTGTCGGTGTTGATCCACTAGCAATAAAAAGATCATGATAAGAATCCCATGAAATATCAGTAATTGTACCAAAACTTGATTGAAATGATTGTGCTGTACAGGGCATTAAGCTGTCATTATATGCAATCACTTCATTGTTAATATTTAAATTGTTTATTTTGCTTAATAGAAAAAGATTACATATATTCTTATTTTCATCATATCCACAACACCCTTCAACGATCTCTATGCCAGGACCATAAGCATAAGAAACAGACATTGAATCTATTCCCAAATCAATTTTAACAATTAAATAACCGTCTAAATTAGTAGTATAACCATAAGCAATTAAATTACCTTGAAAATCTTCATATCCACCATTTAAAAAGATATATTTAAATGGTGGAAAATTATAAGAAAATGTGGTGCCTAGTGGTTGCATGTCCACAGGATCAATGTTAGAAATGTGAATATTGTTTGATTCAGTTTGTATTAAATAAGCTATTTTACTTTTATGAACGATAGTGATAGCACTGTTTGAAGTAGAGGCACTATCAAGCCCAAACTGAAAATGGTCATTTTGAGAGAAACTTACTCCCCAAAAACTTATTATAACTAAAATAAATATTATTTTTTTCATGTCTTTAATTTTTATGTTAACTTTACTTTCATTACAAATCTCTTTGAGATGATTGTTTCCAATTCACCTCAAAGTTTGAGACAATCTCTAGAAAGTTTACATAAAACAAACATTGCACTCTTTTGTTAATAATGTCAAATTTTAGTCTTTTAAGCATTCCCTCTACGAATTTAGAAATTAGATTTTTAGGGATTGGAGTCTGATTATTATTTATCACTTCTAAATTCAAAATTTCAAACGATTCCACACAGCAAAGTTAGTTGTTTTTTTTGTATTTGTCAATACTTTTATGGGATTATTTTTTGAAAATTTACTTAACCATCTGAATATTAGTTAATTGTAAATTAATAATCTAAATTTAAAATTAAGTTTAGGAGCTCAAATCTACCAATCCGATTTTGATTCGGAATCAATAGAAATTGAGGTTTCACAACATCCTGCGGGAGTGTACTACTGTGTCATTCAAACCGAAAATGAAACGGTAGTGAGAAAGTTTGTAAAGCAGTAAAAGTGCAAAAAAAAGAGGACCTTTTACAGTCCTCTTTGCACATCTATAAATTTTGAGACATCTATTGCTTTACTAATTTCAAATAATGGACATTTTTGTCGGTAGTGATAACACGGACGATGTAAGAAGCTTTAGTGAGATGACCGATCTTAAAGCGACATTCATTGCGGGATAGGGCAATCTGGCGACCTTCCATAGTGAGTATAGTTATTTCAGCCACCTTATCAGGTGCAACACCCATTACCGTCACTTCATCACGGGCGGGATTAGGAGCGAGATAAAGTTTGTCGGTCTCCGGAATAATAGTGTTGAACTGTGGTTTCTTGGAGAAATCGGCGTCCATCATAGAGGAACCGGTAAGCTGACGGAACTCATCAGGAAGTTGTCCCATAAATAAATGCGGAGGTATGCAGATAGAATCATAACAAAGCTTTTCACCATCAATGCAGGCTATGACATAAAAGCAGATACTCTCTCCGTTCATTGCCATTTGCGATAATAGACCATAATCAAGCATCAATAAACCATCAACAGAAACAGGGTTGCTATGGTGAGATGTATAATTGATTACCTGAGATGGATTGCTCCAAACCGATAACACTTCTATTGCGTTTAGTACGTTGAAATGGAATTGATAGTATACAGCCTCATGGGGCGTACTTAAATCATGTTTAAAATCAACCCATTCTTCGAAAATACCGCAATTATCGGTAATGTATGACTGCCAATTTACATTTTCAACGTGACTGACTCCACAATTGAGGGAATGGTCAATGAGAATGAACTCAAAGGTGGAGGACATAAAATCCGTGTATTCAATCTCAATAATTATATTCTCGCAATTTCCCGGACTAAGTACTATGGGTAAAGGATTGACATAAAGAATATTACCTCCCATATTGGTCTGTATATTGTCAAAAGTTAGTGTTTGGTTTCCATGATTGCAAACAGTGTACTCAAAAAAACAAAACAACCTACAACCAGAAATCTTGTATTTGGTGCCGTTAGACTTAAAACTCACGCTATCACACGGACAAATATCAGCTTCTTCAATAATTAGTTCAGGTGAATTAGCTGTGCAGCCTGCAGTGTAATTAGCTTTCATAAAATAAGTTCCAAAGTCAATTAATGGCAGCAATGGATCCTGATCATTTACCGGAAAATTTGTGTATGGATGTTGTAATATCCACTCCCAGTTCAAGGGACCTGGAGTGTACGGATAAATTCCATAGACGGGTAAATTATACTGGAACTGTTCGTCACACATCCGGTAGCAACCTGTTAGTAGTGCATCAAAATCTGGTGCGGGTTGAATAAAGATTTGAGCGTCAAGAGAACGGCATCCAGTGAAGGGATCTATGTAATGAGCTTTGAGGTAACCATCAGTATAAGAATAAGCTGTTGTACCGTAATAGCCGTTGCTCCACAACAGAGGTTGTCCTGTTGTGGAATGTACAACCACAGGCGGTTCGTGAATACAGTGGTTCCCGTAGAATGCAATAGAGGGCGCGGCAGGCGTAGGATTGACTGTGAACGTACAGACGGCAGTATCGCTGCATTGACCCTGGTTGTTCACCGTAAGTACCGCCGTGTAGATCCCCGGTTGCGAGGGAATAAATGAGATATTTGCATTAAAGAAAGTGAAGTGCTCCGGTCCGGTAATATCCCAAAAATAGGTATTACTTAAGCCTGTATTCCCATAGAGCTTCACGGTTTCTCCTTGACAGTATTCGGTGTTACCAATGATATGTGCCCAAGGCGCAGTAAGAAATTCGACATTACACATGGCTTCTGCCCTACATCCATATTCGGTATTGTAGACTGTAACATAATAATTTCCTGTATATAAGGCATCATAATAGTGAATGTTGCTGGGCGAATTATTAAGAGACCACGTATAAAGATTGTCACTTGCATGAGTATTAAACAGTATCCTTCTTGGAATACCCGGGCAAACTGGTATGTCCGATAATGTACCTAATTTTTTAGGATCCAAGACGTCTTGAAATACATTAATTTGAATAGTGCTTGTATCTGTACATCCTAATACATTTTTTACAATCAATGTAACATTATATTGAAAAGATGATTCATTAATTTTGTAAGTATGATAAATATTATTGCCCACATTATGTGAGTTGTCGCCAAAGTCCCACTCGTACTCTGTAATGGTTCCTTCAGTTGTTGCCGTGAATAAAAAAGGAGTTTTATTACACATTTTTGCAGGAATATTTATGCCTGTAATGATGGGGTTGGGTTCATAAGCTATATTCTCTGAACATAAGCATTCTGTATTGCCGACTGTCATAGTAACAGTGTATGAAGCAGTTGGTAAAGTGGCAGTTGGTATCGAAACTGACATCTGCGGAGGGTAAATGATCGCCGTTAGAGTTGTTCCTTCTATGGTAATGTACCTATTTGGAATTGAATAGCCATCTCGATATTGAGAAATATCTTGCACAATAATGTGCCCGTTACAGTCATAGGAAAGGGCTATGGCAGGTACACAGTTAATTTGCACCGATTCTTTCCCCTTGTAACACTGTCCGTCAAGTTCTGCGTATGCCTTGACATAGTGATTCCCAACAACATTAAAATATGCTGTTGTTGAGTCTGATGATTGTGTAGGTAAACAATATGAATTTTGGGCAGATGGGGATAAAGACCATGAATACTGTAATTCTAAGGTGTCGCTAACATGAACGGTAACAACATTGCAGTGAATAGTGTGAGATGTAGATACCGTGATGCAGGTATCGGTAACATCTGCTCCTATAGTATAGCAGTCGCTGGCACTACAATATGGTGTAATAGTGCTGGTAATAGTGCAACAATATGTTCCATCACCCACCACAGAACAAGTGGGTGTATAACTCACCTCTTCTCCATTATATGTCCAAACATAATTGGAATTCAAAAATGATTGAACATTTAGATTGTTTCCGTTGCGAATGATATTTGCGTAAGGGCTACTGCTCACCCAAATGGTATCATGAACAGTTACAGGGTTACAATCGGGATTTGGATGGTAAGTTACTGTAACATAAACGTAACCGGGTTCATTGAATTTTCTTGCAATTGTTGTCCCGGAAAAGATCAGTGTGGTGTCGGAAAATGACCATTGATAGTGGCTACCTGTTGAGGTACTTCCTGTTGCCGTGAGTGTTATTAATTCATTTTCGCAAACTGTGTCCGGACAATTCAATATAGGTTGCTGGACATCTTCTATCGAAAGCAGTACTGTTTCGTTTACCTCAATATTGGAACAATATATTCTTTTAATTTTAATATTTACCGGATAGGGTGGAGTAGTATTTGCCAGATGGTTAGTCAATATATTAACAGATGGTCGCAGATGGTCGTTACTGAATACTGAGGCAGCATTGGCAGGACTGATTGTCCACTCATAAGTGACATTTGGTGATTGGTCAGGTACGGCAAAATGTACGGTAGAACCTGCACAAGCAGTTGTAATTGACGGTAGACCATGCGGAAGAAGAGTAAAGGTTTCAACTTCGTGAATATAAGCCTCCGAACGGCAATTGTACTCGTTATCCACCTGATAGACCGCCACATCACACACTTCATTATCAAACGTGATAGTTACTTCATTGCCCTCAACAGAATCAGGCATTGCTGATGAACATACAGGTTCCCATACCAAATAATAGCGTGGGTGTGTCGGATCGGCTACCAATAGTATAGAGCTGCCCGGACAAGCCACAGAAGGTCCTGTTGTTGAGGTGAGTGCAGGAGGATTATCTAGTACTGTAACATGGTATTCAACAACTTTGCAATAATCTTCATGTGAAGCTGTTATCTTGTAGTTCCCCGCAGCAGTAAATGTATAGGAAAGAGTGACAGCATTGGTGGTAAATATCTGCTGATCATTTTGGTTGTATATCCGCCATTGTACCGAATTGCTATGAGTGGTATAAAATAGTGCCGTTGAACCCTTGCATAGAGTGTTTTTGTCGGACAATATGCTCATCGTATCCTTAACAATAATTGTTTTTGGAGATGCACTGAAGTAACCGCATTCTAAAAAAGTGCAGATGTAGTTGGCTCCGATAGTTACCACACCAGGTTGAACGAACTCCAGAACATATTGATTAGGGCTTTTACCATTATGCATATTCAAACAGGAGTCATTCGTATTATACCATGTGTATTGCGTGGAACCCCATCTTGGCAATTCGTATATCTGCATTTCGCTGACGCATACCGTATCAACACCCGAAATCTCTGCGTTAGCGGTAATGATGGGGATTTTGATAGAAATTAGTCCATTACATTCCGTATCGCACTTGGAGGCGTCTAACTTAATGACTCCATAACCTGATGCAGGGCTTCCCCAATGTACTGTAATGTCAGGAGTTCCCTGTCCCACCATGGAACCGCCTTCAATATTCCACACATATTCGCTACAGGGTGGATTTATCAAAGAATAACTGGCAGTGGTATTCTCGCACACCGTACCATAGCAGGAAAGTTCCAGTACGGTCGCTGCACTCACTATAATAGTATATTTTTCACAATTTTCACATCCGCATTCGTTACGTACACAGTGTGTGAGTGTAAAAACGCCATGGGTTAACGGAGTTAAAGAATAATTTTTAGTAGATGCAGCTCCAAACTCGCTTTCCCAATAATACCCTGTGATAGGGGTCTGAATTGTAGTACTCATATCCACAAATTCTATGGTTTCTCCCAAACAGATCTCAATCACTTTCTCTCCTTCCTGATTGTAATAATATTCCGGGACAGTGGAACTATGCGCTTCAGGAGAATCCATCAAAAAGACACACGTTTCAGCTGAACAGGTATTGGTATCGCCTACCACAACGCTAACATGGATGGTCCCTACCAGACCATAACCCCACGTTACCACTGCGGTTTGACCTTGGTTGATGAAATGATAATTGGATGCACCGGTTATAATCCAGGAATATTGAGATGCATTGGGACAAACGGCACTGTATTGTACAGTGTTCCCTTTGCAGGCAAGGATGCAATCTTCTACTCCCAATTCCCAAAGTAGAGGACTACATCTAACGTAAGTTGTATACAGTCATTCAGAATCAAAATCGGTGTTAATGAACAGTTCACACCCGGATTGGGCGCGTACTGCTCTTAAGCCGCACAAAAAGAGCGACAGAAATAAAAAAAATAAAACTCTTTTCATAATATGATATTTTTGATTAAAAATTGGATTTGACGAATTTTTCGGTAAATATTTGCCCTTTACATACTGCTTCCAAAAGATAGATTCCGGCAGGCAATTGAAACAGGTTTATGAATGTGCTATTATCACCCACAGATTCCCGCATAAGTGTTTTGCCGGTCAGGTCTATAATGGCAATGTAGTCAATGGGCAAATTATCACTTTCAATATAAAGAAAACTGTTTGTTGGGTTAGGCCATATTTTTAAAAGAGAGATCTCTTTCTCATAATCGGAAATACCCACATAAGGTTCAGCTAATTCAGGGTTTTGATATAGGGCGAACACAGCACTGGATCTTCCCGAAGGACAGTTGGCTGAAACGTTGTTGCCAAAAGTGACAGAAGATGTTGCGCCATTGCTAAACAAAAGTTTATCATGATTGTTTGACAAAATCGATGGATGTTTGCTATCCCCTGATGTTAAAACATCCATTGAATTAATAAATGTGCCATCATTTTTCCATTGAAATATCTTACTTTCACTAAAACTGATTATATCTGCATACGCAAATACCCTATTGTTGACAACTGTAGGAAGCAACCCACACATTGCGTTACCGGCAGGGACGATTCCATGACTGATATAATGACCTGTTTGTGCATTATAGCGAACAAAAAAAGTGACGATGGATCTATTATCTTGATATTGTTGCAATGGGTTACTCTCATTGTCAAAATAGACTAACCCGTTTTGTTCTACATCATATCCACCATGTCCGGTGAGAAAAATAGATTCGTCATATTGATATACTCCTGTCCATGAAGCCATAGCTGCTTGGTATTGATCTCCACGAGTGTACGTTTGGTTGCACCACTGAACTATCCCATCAGTGTCATATTTGATAAGATAAGAGAAGATGATTGAAGAGCTTATGTCTTGTATAGTTGCACAATGTGTACTATCCCAATATATACGAACCGGATATTGGTGCAAGTTGCCACCATCATTCCCTGACATACCCAATGACATATAGCCTGAGACATACATATTATCATCTTCATCGACTGACATACCTTGAATATATAGCCTGTAATGGGCATTGACACTATCCTGCTGCAACTCCCAGGAAGTAGCGATTCCTTCCGTATGATTCACCATCGGCTTTGCATAGACTAACTCCCAGTCGGGTGAAAACTTGTACATCATTCCGGTGTTGAAATTAACAGTAGTATTGGGTGGTGTGCTTCCCGGCAGATAGATGTCATACCTTTTGTTTGTATCTCCATCAATGACAAGAGTATAAGGATCTGTCTCGAGACCGTCGTATGTCAGTTTTGTGTATACAAATGTATTGCCGTTTCTGTCAATGTGAAAAGGTCTGAATCCCAGTCCGGGTTCACATAAATACTCTTCTCCCCGTACACCTCCCGGATGAATCATTCTTGAAAATGCCGCCACAAAATGATCTTCAAGCAGATTTCCGTCACTATCCAGAGTTGCAAAAAAAGTGTATCGTCCTGTTTTGTAAGGAGGTCTGCGCTGATCGGCAGGAATTGGACGAACTTGAGATGCGGTAATCAATGTATCCAAGTAGTAGAGCCAGGTACCGGGTGTATAATCCACGTCACTTAAAGATAAATTTCCTGAAATATAAACTTTATCATCCTTTACCTCCATCCAATTAGAATAAGCATCCATATGATTCATCTTCACTACTTTGTACCATAACAGATTGCCCAAAGTATCAAATTTAGTTAGTAGAATAGACTGTTTATTCGAATAACAGACTTGGGTATTGTCAATAAACATTAATGGTGTTCCATTAAGCATTGGTTGTCCTCCAATAGTACCAAAAACATAGATGTTACCCTCATCGTCAAATGCGGTTTTTATTACCCTGTTGTAGAATTGGTTCACTGCACCTGTACCGCTCCAGTAGTTTGCCCATTTCCACTCGCCTTGGGAGTGAGCCGGNATGGCAGCCGCTAACAGTACAAACANACTCAAAATTTGAAAAAGTAATTTTATTTGTTTCATAAAGGCTGTGATTTTATATAATGTGGACGTTTTTTTGGGTCCAAACGTTGCCTGAGAAAATTTAAAATTTAGAATTTAGAAGTTTTGTGGTTAGAGTTTGATTNTTTGTTGCTTGTTTTTAACTTCTAATCTTCTAATTTTCAATTGGTTTGANACAGCAAAGTTAGTTGTTTTTTTTCTATTTGTCAATACTTTTGTGTGATTTTTTTTGAAATTATATTAAATNTTTGATTATCAATAACATAAGTGTNGAATAATCATGTTACACCTATAGGGTTATTTTGAAGGCGGAAGGCGAAAAAAAAGTCGAAAGTCGAAAGTCGAAAGTTGAAAGGAATTCAATTACGAATTA
>JGI24712J26585_10003195_pt1 | contig 13019 bp, 11 predicted proteins | sample BioPla3DNA2_FD_26585 | JGI IMG/M metagenome (IMG submission 26585) | reverse complement strand
AAAAACGAAGAGGTTCGATACCCCTTCGCTTTTATTTGTATAAGTTTTAAAGCTTTGATGTATTTTTGTGGGAAGATGTAGTAAAATTGTTGTGGATTGATTTTTTTGTTGAAGAGTTTGGAGGAGTTTATAGTGAAAAGGAAAGAAATATGCGGAATGCTGGAACAAATGGATATCGACAAATTGAATAATGATGGGCCTACTTCGGTTTTTTTTGCTTCTGGTAAAAAGAAAAAAACGGCTATTGTGACAAATGACAGAGAATTCATTGTGGTCACGGTCGGAAACTTCATTTTCAAAAAGAAGTACAGATTTAGAAGAAGTGAATTGCATAAATGTTGTTTTGGAGAGAGGTTAAAAGATAAAATGCTAATTACGTTTACTTTATTTATTATAATTATCAATATTGCAGCTGCTTACCATGCCTATAAATTCACACATTATTCTAAGAATGAAGATTTGCAACGTACAGATTCAAACAAACTAACTTTAATTGATAAAGTCAAAGTCCTAATATTTGGAGTGGATAACCCAAGACCTAAAAACTTACAATCTCCAGAGCAACAATATGAAATCATCTATTTAGAAAGCAACAAGCAAATTGAATGTTGGAGAATAGTTGCTAGTGAGTCAAAGGGTAATGTAGTTTTGTTTCACGGTTTTGCAAGTGAGAAATCATCAATGCTTGGAAGGGCAAATGAATTCATAGACTTAGGATATTCTGTGCTACTAGTGGATTTTATGGGCTCTGGAGGCTCAGAAGGAAATCAAACAACTATAGGGTATTATGAGGCAGAAGAAGTTAAAACTTGTTATGAGTATCTAGCACAAAAAAAAGAAGAGGATATTTATCTTTATGGCACCTCAATGGGAGCTGCAGCAATACTTAAAGCTTTAAAAGACTATGATTTAAAGCCTGAAGGCATTATTCTCGAGTGTCCATTTGGGACAATGTATAAGACCGTTGGTAATCGTTTTACCAACATGGGCGTTCCTCAAATTCCATTTGTGCCGTTATTAGTTTTTTGGGGCGGATTGGTAAATGATTTTTGGGGGTTTTCACATAACCCAGTAAATTACGCTAATTATGTAAGTTGTCCTACATTGCTTTTATATGGGGAAAAAGACCCAAAAGTAACAAAAGGGGAGATTACGGAGATTTTTGAAAATTTAAACGGAAAAAAAGTATTAAATCAATATGAACATGCTGGGCATGACGATATTTACTCAAATAACACAGAACAGTGGATAAAAGACATAATTGATTTTATGTCGTTGTGCCAAGAGGACAAACATTAGAAAGGATATCAGTATGCAGCAACACTTTAATGGTGAAGAGTTTGAGAATTGGATCAAAATAGCAAACAATTATGGGAGAAACAGTATCCCTTTTGTTTTTATGATAGATTTTGATTTTAAAAAGCCTTTTATTAAAAAGGTAAATGAAATAAAGCAATCAGAATTACTTTATTGTTTTAACGGTTTTACAAATGCCATAAATACAAACAATAACTTTATAGATAATGTTGAAATCAAAGCATATCCTATGGAATTTAGCAAATATGAAGCTGCATTTAATTATGTACAGTATAATGAACATTTAGGAAACTCCTATCTTGCAAATCTCACATTTCCCTCTAAGGTAGAACTGAATGCTTCGCTAAAAGAAGTTTTTTACAGGAGTTGTGCAAAATATAAAATATGGTACCTTGACAAATTTGTTTGTTTTTCTCCGGAAATATTTGTTAAAATTGAGGATGGTACTATATCTTCCTATCCAATGAAGGGAACCATTGATGCCTCTATTAAAAATGCGGAAGAATTGATAATGACAAACGAAAAAGAAGCCGCTGAGCATGCAACAATAGTTGATTTAATTAGAAATGATTTAAGTATGGTTTCTAATAATGTAACGGTTGAGAGATATAGATATATTGATAAAATCATATCTAAACAAAGGAATCTTTTGCAAGTCAGCTCGGAAATTATTGGTAAATTAGATACCAATTACAAAGAGAGAATTGGAGAAATCATCGCAACGCTGCTCCCTGCCGGATCAATAACAGGAGCTCCTAAGAAAAAGACAGTTGAGATAATAAAAGAGGCGGAGAACTATGACAGGGGATATTATTGTGGTATATGCGGTCATTATGATGGACACAACCTTGACAGCGGTGTTATGATTCGATTTATAGAAAATATCAATGGAGAGTATTATTATAAAACCGGTGGTGGTATAACCGTTTATAGTAATGTTGAGTCGGAATATGAGGAACTCAAAAATAAAATTTATGTGCCCATTAGTTGAAATGTTTATTTTATATTGTGGTTTATTGTTTTTCCTTAAATTCCTTTGATGATTTTGATGTAAATTGTTTTTGTGTAAATGCCGATTATCAATATAATGCTATAAGCATTATATTGATGGAATATATCACCTGGAATTATATAATTAGCAATTCTAAAATTAAGCAGTTTTTTAAGATGTATGTCTCATAACGGTTTGTATTTAGTAATAAAGCCGTTACTTTATTTATGTAAAATATAGCCTAGCACCTGTGAAAGGAACTGAATACATAATTTGACTAGTAGTGGAATGAATAATTCGATATTTGATATTTTGATCCATACATAATAATTGTAGGGGGCGTGTTATGAGTAAATCAAAGAAAGACTCATTAGGCAAGGACGTCATGCAGTCATTTATTCTTTTGTTGGTAATGGTACTGTTCTTACTTGCTGCATTCTTATTTGTTGGATTTATGTTGGGATTACCTAAAATCCCTATTGCTATAATTTTAAGTATAGTAATTATATTAATTATAGTATTATTTATAATTTTGACTAAGTTCTTTCGGTCTATTGATGCTATTAGTCAAAATGCCGAGTTACTTGCTCAAAACGAGCTAAATATATCAGATGTTTTTTATGAAGATGCTAGAGGGCTAGAGATATTAGCTATGGCTTTCAATGATATGAAAGCCAATCTACTAAACTTTATTGATTTGACAAAAGGAAATATCATAACCATTTCCGATGCTATTGATAACGTTTCTAGAAGTATGGATAGCAGCTATATGGGTAACGAGCAAATTGCCGCTAATATTGGAAATGTCGCTGAGAAAGCACAAGAACAAGCTAGGCTTATGGACGACACTAGGTCTAGGATTGATGAAGTAAAAAACAGAATCGAAAATATCACAAACAGCATTAAAGAAGTTGAAAAATCCGTTGAAAAAACTGTACATGCAACAGCTGCAGGTGTGCAGAATCTAGATGACTACTATCATCAGGTTAATATTATTTCCGACAATCTGAATAATACCTCTGAATACATTAAAAAGCTTAATGCAGACATCACTCAAATAGATCAAATTGGAAAGTTCATTATAAAAATCAGTGAACAATTGAAGCTTTTAGGGCTTAACGCATCTGTTGAAGCTGCTAAAGCAGGTGAAGCCGGCAAGGGTTTTGCTGTTGTTGCTCACGAAATGAATTTGTTATCAGGAGCAACTAAAGAAAGTATTAGTCAAATTAATACAATATTGAAGAATATTTCAGGTAGTAGTGCTTTTGTAATCAACAGTATCGATAGCTGTGTAAAGAGTTACAGTACCAGCAAGGATATATTTATATCCATTAAGGAATCTTTCGATATTATCAATAATAGTGCAAGTGTACTAGGATTAGATATGAAAAAGGTATACAATGATGTTTCTTTGATTAATTCGAGCACTCATGAAATAAACCAAAAAAGTCTCCTACTCCATAATGTATCTGGAGAAATATCCAGCAAAACACAGGATGTTGCTGCAGTTGCTCAGGAAAGTCTAGCTGAACTCGAGGAGATCAATAGTTACACTGCATCCCTGCAAACGATGCTTACAGGAATAGAAAAACTCGTTAAGAGATTCCGAACATCGGTAACACCTGTTCAAGCTGACAGCAAAAGGCAATTGCGTATCACTATTTTTAGTCCTCTAGATAACGATTTTTGGCATAAGGTTCGTCAGGGTATACAATATGCAATAAAGGAATTAAACGGAAAGAATGTGGTGATAGATTACCTTGGAATTAGAGAAGACGTAGGTGACCAAATCAAACTGTCAATGAGGGAAGCTATAGAAAAAGGTGTTGATGGAATTATTGTTCCTGGTTTTGAGCCAGAGTTTGCTGAGTTGATTGAAGTCGCTCATAAGAGAAATATAAAGGTTATGACATATAATTTTAATGCACTAAAAGAATCCAAGAGTATAGCTTATTGTGGTCCTGAGCGTGCTGCAATCGGTGCTATAGCTATTCGTAATATGGCAAAAGTACTTAAAGGAAAAGGTGGTGTGGCTATATATTTGGGGGGTTTTAATGAACATGTAGATAAAATTGAAAGAGAGACTGCTATAGCTGAGGTCAGGAAATACAGAGGTATGAAAATTGTTGCTGAATTGAAGTGTGGTAACAATATAGAAGAGTCATATAGAAATACAAAAGATCTAATAAGGCAAAAACCTAATTTACGTGGAATGTTTGTTCACGGAAGGGGATTGATAGGTGTTGGAAAAGCTATTGAGGAACTTGGTTTAATAGGGAAAATATATATTATATGTTATGGTTTCAACAAAGAAATAGCTGAATATATTCGCAAAGGCATTATTTATGCAGCGTTAGACCCTGATGTGTTCAGTCAGGGTCATGACCCAGTTATCCATCTCTTTAATATACTGGTTACAGGACAAAAACCTGAAAGTGGAAATCTCTGGACACGTATTGGTGTTATAGATAAAAACAATGTAGATGATTTTGATTAAAGACATTTTCTGTTTTCCTTAATGTTTTTAAATTCGTTTAATATAAATAATGTGAATAAACTATTTATGCTTATAATTCATGATTATACGCTAATCAATTACCATATTGTTTAGGAACATATGGTAATGTAAGAATTGTCTTTTTACCTTGCCGGAATTTTAATTCTTTTTTGCCGTCGGATACCTCGTCCAAACGATATTTACCTCGTATAAAACGCATAGTTTCTTCACTGATTCTATTAAGTACTTCTTGCTTATCCATACGTTAACCTCCTCAATTATACATAATTATACAGTATGTAACTTGACTACGGTATGTCATATTTGAAAATAAAAATAATCAGTGGTTATTATTTTAACAAATACGCAACGAGTATATTTTGTTTATGCTTCTATTATTTAATATTATCTTATAGGGGTCAACATAAAAGCTCCTACGTATTATGAAGATATATTATTTTGATGAAAAGTGTGGTAAAATTGTTTTAATTTAGACTATATAAAGGTAAAGTCAGAGGTGTGAATTAATTACTAATAATGGGAGCGATTCTTATTTTAATTCAATTTAGAAATTATACAGAACAAGCTGGTATTTTTTCAATTATTTCATCAATATTTAATTTCGATTTTTATTTTGAAAGTCGCAAAGCAAGGTTTTTTGTAAAAGTATTAGGGAGAAATGGAGCAAGAGTTTTCTATGGTATCCTAGGATTACTTCTTATTATATGGGGGTTGCTAAGCATTTTGCTATGAGTATGGTTTTTGGTCAGTTTTTTTAAGATTGATGAATCTAGAAAAGAGGATAAAATTTATGTGCCGATTAGTTGAAACAATTAAGCTAATTGATGGAATTTTTGAGAACATGAATTTACATAATGAAAGGTTTAATATTTCAAGAAAAGCTTTATTTAGTGTTAAGGAGACCATTGATCTTAATGAAGTTCTTAAATTACACGAGTTTAGTAAAACAGGTTTATTTAAATGCAGGGTGGTATACAATCAAGAAATATTAAAGGTAGATTTTATACCATATGTTTTAAGGCAAGTTTATAGTCTAAGGCTAGTTAATGCAGAAATTGACTATGCTTACAAATATGAAGACAGAACAGATATAAACAAACTATTTGAACTACGTGGAAATTGTGATGATATTCTTATTTTAAAGAATGACAGAATTACAGATACTTCTGCCGCAAATATAGCTTTTTTTGATGGAGGTAGATGGTATACTCCTTTAGAACCACTTTTAAAAGGAACTGAAAGGGAAAAGCTCCTACGTAGCAAAAAGGTTTTTGAGAAGGATATAAGATTGTCTGATTTGAAAAAGTATCAGACAGCTACAATATTTAGTACTATGGTAAATTTTTGTGATATAAAGATTCCAGTTACTAATATATTAGAGTAGAATTAAGAAGTGCATTTTAACACTATATTAATAATAAATACATGGTATAATAATAAAAATATACCTATAATAATAAAGTGAAGATTAATGAAAATGGGGAGGATACATATATGGAAAATACTGAAATTATGAATCCAATTGTAACTATTGAGATGGAGAATGGAGAAACGATGAAAATTGAGCTATATCCAGAAATAGCTCCTAATACTGTAAATAGCTTTATTTCTCTTATTAATAAAGGTTTTTACAATGGGATTATTTTTCACAGAGTAATACCGGGCTTTATGATACAGGGAGGGGATCCTGAAGGAGTTGGTATTGGCGGTCCCGGCTACACAATTAGGGGAGAATTTAACTCTAATGGATTTAAGAACGATTTAAAACACAGCCGAGGAGTGCTGTCAATGGCAAGATCAAGAGATAGAAATTCAGCTGGATCTCAGTTTTTTATAATGGTAGACGCTGCTCCACATCTAGATGGAGAATATGCTGCTTTTGGGAAAGTCATTGAAGGTATGGAAGTTGCTGATAAGATAGTATCTGTAAAAAGAGACCGGTCTGACAAGCCTTTAGAAGATCAAAGAATGAAAAATGTTTCTGTCGAACTTTTTGACAGAGAATATGCTGAACCTGAAGTTATGTAATAAGTATTTAAAAAACCCATTCACCAATTGTTTTTTTTCATAATAACTTAAAGATAAATCTTCGCAAAATTTATATACTTATATTTTTTAAAAATGACTTTTTATTGTAATTAGTATTGTTTTTCGATATAATATAAATGATGAGTTATCCCTTAATGTATTGAGACATATTAATATAATGCTCAAAAGGTATTTAAATTACAGTGAAATAGATTAAGTGGTTCAATATTTTTATGTGAACTGTGGGTTTTTTGAACATTAATAATAATATATAAATAACTTAATATTTTATGGGAGGTTTTTTTTATGAAAAAGACAATTAGTTTTACAACTGTGGTAACATTACTGGCTTTTATGCTTGTAATGGCTTTACCAACAAACCTTTATGCAGCATCAACGGTTACGGTGGATTGGGACACAACCTATCAAACAATTGACGGATTTGGTATATCAGAAGCTTTTCATCAATCAAACAACATTGCTCGTTTAGGTGAGACAAAGCAAAATGAAATCTATGACTTGTTATTTTCAACAACGGATGGTGCAGGATTTTCTATTTTTCGTTCCATGCTTGGTGATGGCGGGACTTGGGGAAATGCTGATGACGGTCCTAACAAAACAATGCAGCCAGCAGAAGATGTATGGGATTGGACTGAATCAAATGATGACCAAATTCCTATGATAAAAGCTATTCAGTCGAAATATGGAATAGACAAAATTATGTATACTGTTTGGAGCCCTCCAGCTTGGATGAAAACAAACGGTTCAGTTGTAGGAGGCGCTCTTAGAACTGATAAGTATCAAGCTTATGCTACATATTTGGCAGAACATATAAAAAATTATAAATCAAAATTTGGAGTTGAAATTACACATATAGGAATTCAAAATGAACCTGACCTTGAAACATCCTATTCTTCATGTAGATGGACGCCAGCACAGCTAAAAACTTTTATGAGTGACTATTTAGTACCAACTTTCGACAAAGAAAACATTACGGCAAAAGTTGTATCTGGAGAGTGTATGTCCTTTACTGAACAATACGCGGTTGACTCACTATACGATTCCATTGCAGTTACAAGAACTGATATTGTAGGTAGCCACAATTATGGAAGTTCTTATAGAACCTTCCCAACAGCAAAAGAGAAGGGAAAAGGCATATGGATGACAGAAATATCGGATATGAACGGTAATGATACCACAATTAATGATGGAATGAGATGGGCAAAGGAAATACATGACTTCATGACTATAACTGAAGGAAACGCTTGGTTTTACTGGTGGGGTGCATGTTTCAAGACTCACAATGGAGAAGGGTTAATACAAATTGATCTAAATTCAAAAAACTATAAAGTTGCTAAAAGACTTTACACTGTTGGACAATTTTCAAGATTTATAAGGCCGGGATGGCAGAGGATTGAAGCTACAAAAAACCCAGTTTCTAATGTATATGTAACCGCATACAAAGATCCGGTTACTGGTGAATTTGCAATAGTAGCTATGAACAATGGTTGGTCAAATCAGTCCATTAACTATACACTAAAAGGTTTTTCACCATCATCAGTTACACCTTATACGACTTCAGCAAACCAAGACTTAGCACAAGGCTCAGATATAGTTGTAAATGGTTCAAGCTTTAGCTTTGATTTAGCACCAAATTCAATAACAACCTTTGTTGGTGGTGGAGGATCTTCTTCAATTATTTATGGTGATGTTAACGGCGATGGATATGTAGATTCAATTGATTTTGGTCTCATGAGGAAGTATTTCTTAGGAATATTAGGAATGACAGATGCTTTTCCAATACTCAATGGAGAAAAAGCTGCTGATTTAGATGGTGATGGAGATGTAACTTCAATGGACTTTGGATATTTGAGAAAATACCTCTTAGGTCTAATTCATAAGTTCCCAGTAGATAAATAAACTTTGTTTAGTTGAAAATGTTACACGCTACAAAAAGTTAGTGTGTAACATTTTTTTCTTAAGTAAGTGCATTGACTTTATTTATCATAGATTCAAAAGATAATTGAAGAATAACTAGCAGTCATCCAGTTTTCCAAGAATAAACCTGATTGTGTATTCTGGGTAAATATTGTATAATTATATAAATATTTATTATTGAGAGTATTATAGGAGGTATGTAAAATGCTTGGTGATTTTTTAGATGCTTTATTTTCTGATAGTGGAGCTCCAGATCGATATTATCATAGGCCTTCTGAAGGAGTTGAGTCTCTAGATTCAAAAGCTAGAGCTAGAGAAGTAGCAACAGATATCGCATTTTTAAAACAAAAAGTAGAAAGACTTATGATGATAACTGAAGCTTTATGGATTGTTTTAAAAGAAACTACCAATTATACTGATGAAGATTTGAAGGAAATAATTCTCGAAGTTGATATGAAAGATGGAAAGCTAGATGGCAAAGTAGCAGCTGAGGCACCTGGTGCATGTCCTAATTGTGGGAAGACACTGCAAAAAAATAAGAGAGTTTGTATTTATTGCGGTGCTAAAATTGGAATGCAGGATGTTTTCCAAAGATAATAGATAATATCTGTCTTACGACTGTCTGTTACCAATATTCCAACGGTGATAGACCCTTATCTTTATAATAGATTACAATAATTACCAAACACATTTCAGTACAGAGCACGGATGCTCCCATTACCCCAAGTAAAAAGAAAAACAAACCCGATTACACGAAATAAAAATTTCGTGTAATTGAAGGTAGGGCAAAATTTATTTTACTATAGTGACTAAAAGTTAACAATCTCTAAACTATTCTTTTGATATTATAGAGCTTTAATTTCATTTTTGCCCAGTAAATTTTTATAACGCTTTTTATTTGATTTATTCTCTTCTTGAATATAATCGTTTAATACTTTCTTTAAATTAAGTACGTCGTTCATTTCATAATACCCAACTTTTCCTTTTATGAATTTAACAGCTCTTAAAGTTCCAAGTGCAAAAGCTTTTCTTGAAAAGGATTCATGGGAAATTTCAATTTTATCATCTTCTCCAATAATCATTACATCATGTTTTCCAACAACTCCACCAGCTCTTATTGCTGTAATAGGTACTTGTACTTCAGTATCATCGTTACCAGAATGCTTTATTCCTTTTTCAATTTCATCAGCTATTTTCTTAGCAGTGCCAGAGGGTGAATCCTTTTTATTTTTATGGTGTACTTCTGTAATTTGAAAATCATAACTGCTTAACAAATTAGCTGCTAAATTAGTTAATAACATAAGCACATTAACTCCAAGAGTAATGTTTGGTGCATATACAATGCCATTCCTATGCTTGTTTGCAAGTAAAAATAATCTTTTTAAAGTAAAATCGGAGAATCCTGTTGTTCCAATTACAATATTTACTTTTAATTTTGAAAAGACTTTTGCGTTTCTTGCTGCCGCTTCAGGGCTCGAAAAATCAACAACAACATCGGGTTTGGTTCTAAAAACTATTTGTTCAATTTTATCAGAACTCTCAATTTTAACTCCAGTATTACCTTTACCTATAATCTCTCCTAAATCTTTACCTTTTTTATTGCTGTTTGGACTGCAAATAGCTGAAACTAATTTTATATCTTTTTGTTCCAATAAGAATTTTGCTATTTCCTTACCCGTTTTTCCTAGTCCAGAAATACATACTCTAATCATTCAATTACCTCCATATTCGTAGATTTTATTGTAGATTCAAGTTAACTAAAATAAACTTGATTTTGTTGTTTACAATGTAGATTTTATCGATCACGTGTAGGAACAAACATAGTTATAGTAGCAGACATCAAAAAACGCTACAGATATCACACCGTAGCGTCGAAACTTAAAGGTTCAATTAATAAAATCAATCGCCTTTTTTCTTTCAACGCTTACGAAATTAGCTGACGGATTCGGGCTGAAAGTTAACCCTACCAAGTATACCTTGGACTCACCCCAAAAATGGTTCTCCCGCTCCATATTAATGGATTCAGCGTGTATCTTAAATTTATTTCTTAACATGTATTCTTTTTTAAATATAAAAGGGGCATGTAAACTTATATAAAATATAAGTTCCTACCCCAGAAGCTGCAATAATTTGAACAAAATAATTTTATTATGTAACCGGATTAACAAATTTCAGTTATTTGCTATACTTCTTAAATAAATCATCTAAAGCTTCTCTTAATAGAAAAGCCTCTGTCTTATCTGTCTCCTTCGACAATCCGGATAGTCTGTCAACCTGTGTCTTTGTAAAGTAACTAGATTTCAGTACCATGCTTTCTGCTTCAGATAGACATACTCTGTTTTTACCAAGTTTTTTTGCTCTAAACATCGCACTATCAGCTACTCTAAAAAGCTCTACAGCATTCTTCGCGTCTCTGGGGTAACTGGCTATTCCACAGCTTATAGTTATATATACGTTTTCTGCTTTGTTTTTATCACTAAATGTAAAGGTATTATCCGAAAGATAGCGTCGGATTTCTTCCATTTCCATAAAGCTTCTTTCAGAACCCTTATTTACAAGTAAAAGATTAAACTCATCTCCATGCCTTGTCATCAAGTCATTTCCTAATAGGTTTTGATTAAAAACAGAAATTAATTTCTTAACAACTTCGTCACCAATGGCATAACCATATATTTTATTTATATTTTCAAAGCTATCAATATCAGCTACTGCAATGCTGAAAGGACCATCTCCATTAGCTATCAATTCTTGAACTTTCGCCATAAACTCTTCTTTACTAACTAAATTGTCATCCATATGCCCTTTCCCCCGTTTACAATACTATATCAAAATCATATATATATGTCAATATAGTCATGTGAAATTAATATAATTCGATGGGATTCTACAAATATAAACACGTTTTTTCCAGTCTGTAAAGGTTAATATAGCTTGTAAATGCTGTTTTTTAGTTGTATCATAATAGTATTGGAATACCATAATACTATTTAATTGGGGTTGTTACACTTATGAAGAACATGTCGGATTATGAAATGCCAATAATTTTAAGAGATTTTTTGAGCTATCTCCAAACAATCAAAGGTAAATCAATAAACACTGTTAAAGTATATTTTTATGACTTAAGAGTGTTTTTCAGATTTATAAAAGTACACAGGAATTTAGTCGATAAGCAATTAAAATTTGAAGAGATAGACTTCTGTGATGTAGATATAGAATTGATTAGAACTATCACTTTAAGCGATTTATATGCTTTTATGTCCTATGTTAGTAATGAACGTGATAATTCTGCATATGCACGTGCAAGGAAGGTTGCAAGCATAAAATCTTTCTTCAATTATCTTTATACGAAAGCTAAGCTTATTAATACAAATCCAGCAAATGAGCTTGAATCACCCAAAATTATTAAACGGCTTCCAAGGTATTTAAACGTTGAAGAAAGTAAACAGCTTTTATCGTGTGTGGACATTGGAACTTACTCCGAACGTGACTATGCAATGTTAACTTTGTTTTTAAACTGTGGTATGCGATTATCTGAATTGGTAGGAATAAATATAAATGACATTAAAAACGATACGCTAACTGTTTTCGGGAAAGGTGGAAAAGAGCGAAGTATTCCTCTTAACACTGCTTGTTTAGACGCTATAGAAACTTATATGAAAGTTCGACCTGTAAATGGTATAAAAGACAAAAATGCTCTTTTCATAAGCCGCAGGAAACAACGTATTAGTAAGGAATCCGTCCAAAAGATTGTAAAAAAATATATCAAACAGGCTGGTCTTGACCCTCAACGTTATTCAACACATAAATTAAGACATACTGCTGCTACTTTGATGTATCGATACGGCAAAGTTGACATTAGAGCATTACAGGAACTTTTAGGTCATGAGAGTATTTCAACTACAGAAATATATACACATTTAGATAAGGAACAATTAAAGGATGCTGTCGATAAGAATCCTCTCTCCACTTACAACAGAAATAAAGAAAATAAAGAGTAGATTCGCCATATTAACACATTTCAAAAACAACCTAATAGTATAAAATACCAAAAAGCCCGTCAAATCAATTTTTTTTGAAAGGGCTTTAGTATAGCACCAGAAAATTGAATAATATCGTGGATAAATGTTTACTTATTGGATATATGAACAAAGTTAATGTTATTGATACTGATATTGTTATGAGTGCTCAAAATGAAGTAGAACTTGTATAAGGGGTATTGTCNTATGA
>JGI24712J26585_10003192_pt1 | contig 13024 bp, 9 predicted proteins | sample BioPla3DNA2_FD_26585 | JGI IMG/M metagenome (IMG submission 26585) | reverse complement strand
TCGGAATCGAAGTCTCTTAAAATATAGGTCAGCCTGCTCTCCTCAATAGTTCCCGCCATATCGGTGAGAAGGTAAAAGCCCTCTCTTCCCTCGGTTTTTTCGGGAACCTCGTCTTCNGGTATGCCATTTTGAAAAATGCGGGCGAGAGTCANGGAATTTATCATCTTGTCCTTTGCTCCGCCGGGATGGACACTCAAACCCTTTAGAGAGACTTTGGCGCAGNCGGCGTTAAACGATTCATATTGCAGTTCGCCCAGCACCGAGCCGTCGAGNGTATAGGCAAAGTCTGTNGCAAAATCCTCGGCGTCNAANTTGTCGGCGCCAATACCTATTTCCTCATCGGGTCCGAAGCCCAGCTTTATATCTCCGTGNTCAATCTCGGGGTGAGCTAGGATATACTCNAAAGCGCTTATAATTTCCGCAATTCCGGCCTTGTCGTCGGCGCCGAGAAGAGTAAGGCCGTTTGTCGTTATGAGTGTGTGTCCGATATAGTTTTTAAGATTGGGAAAATCTGCGGGAGAAAGAATAATATTCTCCTCCTCGTTCAAACAAATTTCAGACCCGTCGTAGTTTTCGTGCACCTGCGGCTGAATGTTGCGTGATTCAAAGTCGGCTGTGTCAACGTGTGCGATAAAGCCTATAGAAGGCAGAGCTCTCGAGCTGTTAGAGGGGAGCTTTGCAGTGAGATAGTAAGAGTTTTTATCGATTTTAACCTCGCTGAAACCCAGCTGAATGAGCTCTTCACTCAGCATCTCGATAAAGTCCGCCTGACTTTTTGTTGAAGGCGTGGTCTTGGAATTTTCATCCGAGCGAGTGTCTATTTTGGCATATCTTATGAATCTTTCTTTTATTTTTTCTTTCATGCTGTTTCTCCTGTCATATCAATGGGTTATAGGCCAACTTTATCACGACTCCAACGGGGTTTTCAAGAGAGCAGAGGTGAGAGGAGCGTATTTTATTAAAAACTCCGATTGCTCGAACCGTGAGAGCTGCCGTTAAATTGAGAAAAAAGAGAGATTTTAAAAGATGCGAAAGAAGCATTGTTTTTTATTATGGTCCATTGAAAAGGGGAAGAAAAGTGATATAATAAACAAATTCAAAGCGCAGTAAAGTGATGAATACGGAAGACAAAGATTCTTGCAAAACCATTTTAAGCAGAGATAATAAGCTCACAGCACATTTCCGAGGCTTAAGGGCTGAGAATTTACCGCAGATATCAGACTAAAATTAATGGCAAACAACCGAAAATTATGTCAAAACTGCTTTTGCAGTCTAAAAATGAAAGGAGATTTTCAATGAAGCGCAGTATTATTTCAATCATGCTCATAATTATTCTGCTGCTGACCTTATCAGCATGCTCCAAAGCTGGAAGTGCTGAAAAGCCGGCTGAAGCCGCTGCGGAAACGCCTACAGAAGCTCCGGCTCCCGAACCGACGGTGGAAGCTGCCCCAATACCGGATATGGCAGTCAGCAGTGAAGGCATTGTCGATGGCGCAATGGGAATTAAGTATGGCGCAAAGAACGAGGAATTTGCCGGCGGAAAGATTCCAACCCTCTCCTTACCCTTGAAAGTGGAGTATATACCGGAAGGCACAGTTTCACTTGCCGTTGTCATGATCGACCCCGATGGAGGAAATTGGGTGCACTGGCTGGTTGCCAATATTCCGGTGGATGGAACAGTTGTTGAAATTCCCGAAAACGCCAGCCTTGATTGGCCTGAGGACATTGTACAAGGAAGGAATGACTTTGGTTTCTTGGGTTACGGCGGACCCACACCCCCATCCGGAGTTCACACCTATGTCACCACCGTGTATGCGCTTTCGGATATGCTCGAGCTTGAATCCGGATTTAAACTACCCGCTATAAAGCAAGCAATGGAAGGTATAATACTGGCCGAAGCGCAGATTCTCGGCAGCTATGCGCGCTAGCCGCAGCAGNGAGAGCAGCTTATCCGTTTAACTCAAGATTGCTCGGCACTCGGACGAATGTACTTCGNTCGGGTGCCTTTTTAGTGGTCTTTTAGGGATATAAATCCACCCGCTTGGCTGGTGGTATAGAAACTTATAGATGAAAAACCTCCTTGAAATAGGCGACGCAGGTTCGCCAACCACCTTGTGTATCATGAAAGTGATGACTAATATGGCAAGCATAAAGCAAAGCTATTGTAATACGAAAAACCGCCAACTGCTAATAAAAAAGCGGTAGCAAATCTAATCAAGTTTTATGCACAGTATAGCATGATTAGTTATGCATGAACAGGATTAAGTGCCCCTTGAGAGGCGACACGCAACAGGTCTTTCTAGGGCCTGTACAAACCACTTTTACTAGTGGTTTTAACTAGCGTNCTGGGCATGGCATAGTTCTAACGGGTGAAAGTTCCGTCACGGGTATTTACCGCCAAGTGCAGTGAACCACAGTCGGAAACAGCAATGCCAAGGTGAAGGAAGTTGTGTAGCAAAACTGAGGAGCCTAAGAACAGAAACCGGATATAAGGCTAAATAGCGGGTGAGGTTGCTATGCAAACCGAAACCCAAAAGGTAAATGTAACGCCAAGCGAGTAGATCTGGAGATTGTCTGGAGAAAGAACTGTATCTTACCCCAAGAGGCCCGGACAACATGCCTAGCATGTGCGACAAAAAGCTCATATCTTAATTCGGGAGTCAGCTGAGGCCGTAGTATTCGGGAGCACCGCCCAAAGAAGGGTCGAATGTCAATTTATTGCAAATCACTTAGAGCAAGGACGGAACAGTCCGAAATCGGAGATATGTCCATCAAGCAGAAACGTATGTCTGTGGAGGCAGAAGATAAAGGGATGTTTTCCGACAACTTTACGAACGGACGGAGGAGCAAGAAGTAGAATACTTAATTCTAAATTGATGTAACGCCGTATACGAGACCCGTACGTACAGTGCAACGGGGAGGGTGAGGTGAGCCCCTCACTCTACACTATTTGGAATAACATCTGATTATAGTGTTGTTCCAGCTTTTTCGTTATATCGTTATATTAATTTTGCAACGATATAGGAAATCGCCGGGATTGTATTTTGGGCAGGAATGGGAGAGATATCGTTCATGGAATAGATATTGTTTACACACTAGGATTTCTTGACTGAACCCCATAATTGAAAACACGGATTATTTCTGATATGATAAATCCATCTTAGTTATAGGAGAGAACAGCCATGAAATATGTATATTACATGCAAAATGGAACCACGATAAATTCTCTGCTGGAGGGGTACAAAGATTTCTATATTGCAGATAATATTGAATCTGATTCTACACTTAACCGCTATTTTTATCTTGGCGATAGAATACAGTATTCATTAGACGCATTTATAGATCTATCAGGAAATTGATGCTAAAAAATATAGATACGCATATACCGCTGACTGCCACAGCTTGGCTAATGCATTACAGTTATTGATTTTAGGTTGTCATAGCTGCATTATTGGAGGAGAAGTAACTGAATAATATAATCCCTGTCAGAAGTATACACGCATTTATGCATGATTATTGGTAGTGTTTTATATTACTATTTAATTTTTCATAACCGATGAGACATCAGAAGTAACCAAATAGACAAAAATTAATGTTTTTCCATTTTTATTTGATATAATTAAACAGGCAAATAAAAACAAAATGGAGGATAATGCAAATGCAAACAATTATAAAACAAGGAAGGTTTTTTCTAGAACAGTTGTGAGATTAGAACCGTCTAAAAAGTAGCCGTCTGATAGATTATTTTCTGCTGGGTTTCCTGTATCGGTAATTTGAAGAAAAATATCTGATTTCACAACATAGAGAAAACGTTAGAAAATCGTTTGACAGCATGTAATATTGATTTATAGTTTATGTAAGGAAATAAGAAAAATTGAGGTGTAGCTGTGGCAAAAATCAAAGATGTAGCACAGAAGGCTGGTGTTGGTGTGGCCACTGTTTCCCGTATGCTGAATGAATCTGGCTATGTATCGGATGCAGCCAAGGAAAAAATTCGGCTTGCAATGGAGGAACTGAACTACATACCCAATGAGCTGGCAAGAAATCTGTATCACAAGAAAACCGGCATCATTGCAATCGTGGTTCCTACCATTGCCCATCCATTTTTTTCAGAATATATTAATTGTGCAGAATTNGAGATTCATCGCCGGGGCTTCAAAACNATGATCTGCAATGCTTCTGCCGAGGGAAATGAAGAACTGGAATATCTGTATATGCTGAAGCGNCACATTGTGGATGGTGTGATTTCCGGAACCCATACGCTAGANATTGAAGAATATCAGAAAATCAAAAAACCCATCGTATCGCTGGANCGTTATCTCGGGGAGGACATCCCAGTTGTAGCAGTAGATCATAAAATGGGAGGCCGACTGGCTGCCTGGAATTTGCTGGAAAGCGGATGCAGGAAAGTTCTGCATTTCCGGGGTGAAACNTCTCTGGAAGCACCTTACCATGGCCGACATACAGAGTTTTCCCGGATTATGCAGGAAAACAATGTTCAGGTGATGGACTATGAGTTGGGTTGGAACTGCTTTAATGTTGAATATTACCAGAAAGTAATTGATGAGGTATTTGCAGACGGCTGGGACTATGANGGTGTTTTCGGCGTTGATCAGCTGGCCAACATTTGTATGAATGAGCTGCTGAAACAACAAAAGAAAATTCCCGAAGATGTAAAAATCGTGGGCTATGACGGAACNTACATTTCAAAACTTTCCAGGATCAAAATAACCACTGTCGTCCAACCCATTAATGAGTTGGCTAAGGAATCTGTCAGGCTNATCCTTGCCCGAATGGATGGCGTGGAAATGAAGAATAAGCAGATACTTTTAGACGTTGAATTGGTGCAGGGGGAAACCACCTTTTCGTCGAAATCCATAAAATAATAACATTATTTTTATGTGTTCTCACAAAAATTGGAAAATCATATAAATTCTGTTGACATTTTGTGATATATATAATAATTTTAGGATAAGGAACCGTTTTTATTGGAATATACTTTATTGTGGAACCGGTTCCACAAAGAAACATATTTTTATTCAAGGAGGAAAAACAAGTGAAAAAAGTGTTATCGCTCGCTCTGATCCTGATCCTGCTTTCGGGTTGCGGCGCTTCTAAACCTGCTGTCACTGAGGCACCCGCTACTGCTGCCGCAGAAGAAACGGTTATTACTTTCGGTATTCATGTTGCCAACCCCGAGAGTCAGGAAGCTGTCACCTTTCAGATTGTTGAGGCATTCAATGTTGCCAACGCCGGTAAGTATAGAGTCGAATTTCAGGCTTCTGATACCGAGTCTCACAAGAAGAACATGAAGCTTTATGCTGCCGATGGCACACTGCCCGAAGTCTTCTGGATGGATGCCAGCCAGGCTCCTGAGTATGCTGAGGCAGGCATTCTGCTAGACCTAAGCGATTTCCTGGCAACCTACGTAGATGTGGATACCGCTTTAGGCGGCATGGAGGATGCTTTCAATGACGGTTCCATTCAGTATGGTCTGCCCTACCAGTGCAATGTTCAGGGTTTCTTCTACAACAAGGCAATTTTTGATGCTGCCAACGTTGCTTACCCAACTGAAGACACCACCTATGATGAATTCATCGAAATGATTGATCAACTGAAAGTTGCTGGTACCATTCCTGTTTCCATCGGCAGCAAGAACAGCGGCTTTGCTATGTGGGAGTTCAATGAGTTCCTAGCAAGATACGATTGGGCTGCTGACATTGATGCTTACAATGCTGGTGAGATTCCCTTCAACAACGAAAAGCTGGTTGCTTGCTTTGAGAAGGTAAAAGGCATGGCTGATGCCGGTGCATTCCCTGAGAACATGGCTACCATCGAGTATTTTGACGCTAAGCAGCTGTTCCTAGATGGCAATGCCGCTATGTTCGGAACTGGTCAGTGGGATTGCGGTGCCTTCGATGAGTCAATCGGCGATACCATCGGTTTCTGGTGGGGTCCCAAGTTTGAGGACTCTGCTGCTAATCAGGAAATCGCTATGAAGGTTCCCTCCGCTCCCATCGTTGTCAGCAGTGCTGTTGCCGAAGATGCAGCTGTTCAAGAAGCTGTCTATGCATTTCTCGCTTACTACTATAGCCAAGAAGCTGCTGCTACTTCCTATGCTGGCTCTATCTTCCCCGCAACCAACTATACTGGTGTTGCAGCTACCGAAACCCAGTATGCTATGAATCAGATGATTGAGGCTCTGGCCTCCGGCTGGCCTGTTCCCGTAGCTGCTCCCGACCAGACCGTGAATTCTGCAGTTCAGGAAGCNCTGTATGATGGTCTGTTTGGTGTGATGCAGGGTGTTTACACCCCCGAGCAGGCTCTGGACAATATGGATACCGCTCTGGCATACTAGCCTCTTTATTCGTAATTAAATGCATGACTTTTGAAGGGTGCCGGCTACGGTCGGCACCTTTAAATAAAGGAGGTACCCAATTGAGGTGGCTTAGCAAAGGAAGATATAAGGTAGCAATGATACTGCCATCTATTCTGGTGTATTCTGTCTATATCATGCTGCCCATTGTTATTGCCGCATACTACAGCCTGACAAAGTACTCCGGCATTGGCAAACCGAAATTTATAGGCCTTCTCAACTATGAGAGAATGCTGGCAGATAAAGTGTTCTGGATATCTTTCCAAAATACCATGATTATGTTACTCATAGCATTTGCCCTGCTTTTGCCAATATCCTTCCTACTGGCTCTGTTGCTCAACAGCAAGCTGAAGTGTGCTGATTTGTCCAAAGCGTTTATTTTCTCCCCTGCAATTATTGCACCCATTATCGTAGGTATTATCTGGGTTTATATCCTAGATCCCAATATCGGTATTATCAATAATGTTCTTGATGCAATTGGCGCCTCTGGATGGAAGCAGAAATGGATTGGCGGAGAGAAACTTTCTCCCTACAGTATCGCAATCATTTACTTCTGGCAGCAGCTGGGTTATTTGACAACGATTTTCATTGCTGGTCTGAAGATGATTCCAGAGGATATTCTGGAAGCGGCAAAAATCGATGGTGCCAGTAGCAGTCAAAAGGTTCGCTATATTACCATTCCTATGATGAAAAGCACCATATCCTCTGTGGCAGTACTGATTATCACTGGTGTGTTCAAGGTTTTTGAAATTGTTGAACAGACCACCGGCGGCGGTCCCAATCATTTATCCGAAACGCTGGTTACATACAGCTACACACAAACATTTGACAGCAGCAATTATGGGTATGGCATGTCACTGGCAACCGTCACCTGCATCATCTCGTTGGTGATTACCGGTATTTATTCCGTATTGACTAGAGCTAGAGAAAGAAGGGAGTGAGCGTATGGAAAAAAGAAAAAAGAAAATCCTGACTGGGCTGATGGTAATCATCACTCTGCTCATTGTATTCCCTTTTATTTGGATGCTGATGCTTTCCTTCAAAACGAGCGGAGAGATTATGTCAAACCCACTGGCGCTTCCTGCGTCTCTGAACCTGAATAACTACGTAAATGCGGTCAAAACACTGGACTTTGTCAAGCTCTATGTAAACACGTTCCTAGTCTGTGTTTTATCTTTGTGTATTGAACTGGTTATTACCTTTCTCAGCTCCTTTGTGCTCGCACGGATGGAGTTTCGCAATTCTCGGGTAAAAAAACTCGTCTANAGCTATTTGATTCTGGGTCTTTCGGTATCTCCATTTATTCTGCTGTTTCCTGCATANAAGATCAATGTGTTTTTTGGACTGCGGGGAAAGTGGGCGCTGATNCTTCCCTATGTGGCTACATCCATTTCTTTCAACACACTTCTTCTGGTGGGATATTTAAAAGCTCTTCCCAAAGAAATTGATGAAGCGGCAATCATTGACGGCTGCAGTGTCTGGGATCTTATGATTCGAGTAACTCTGCCCATGGCAAAGCCTGTTATTGCGACCATTGTTATTTTCAATGTGTTGTATATCTGGAATGAGTTCCCCTTTGCATCCGTAATGCTTAGAGATGCAGCGGATTACACGTTATCCATGGGCACATCGTTCTTTAAGGGAACTTATACAGTAGATTATGGCGGCATTGTTGCCACCAGCGTTATGATTATCATTCCGGAGCTGATTTTTTACGGCCTGTTCCAGAAAAACATTATTGAAGGCATAACTGCCGGCGCAGTCAAAGGATAATTTTATTTTCACTACTATCAATAAAAGGAGCAAATTATGAAGAAAAAAATTTCCGGTATTTTCAGTGGTTTAACCACGATTTCCAAAGCCAGAAATGGACGTCTGTCTAGCTGGGACCAGCGTGGTATGAACCAGGACTATTGGGAAATTCCCGCTGGTGAAAGTGTCTGTTTGGGCGAAGTGGAAGGTCCCGGCTGTATTAAGCACATTTGGATGACCTCCTCCTGCCGCCGTGTAAAATCTCCAAGTATTCTGGACGCAGAGCAGAGTGCCAATGCTGCTCCTGTTATGGAGATCCATCCGGCACTAGGCGTTATTTGGGATGATTACGATCCTTTCTACTACAGAAAAGCACTTATCAAAATCACTTGGGATGATCAGGATACCCCCAGTGTTCTGGTGCCTTTTGGTGATTTCTTCTGCATAGGCAACTGCTATCCCGGCAATTTCTCATCTCTTCCTTTTAATGTGTCTCTGAAGCCCGAAGAAGCAGGCCGCTACGGCGCNCCCTGTTCTGTATCCTGCTATTTCCCCATGCCCTTCAACAAGAAGGCAAAAATCGAAATCATTAACGAGAATGAGNTGCCATTCATTCTGTATTTCTATATAGACTACGAAATGTATAGAGAGCCAATGAGCGATGATACTGCCTATTTCCACGCCAGTTGGAACAGAGAGAATCCCTGCAATGGCTGGGGTAATGAGCTNCAGGTCAATTCTCCTGAGGTCAATAGTGTCTCTAACTTAAAAGGTGAGAACAACTACACCGTTCTGGATGTGGAGGGCTGTGGTCATTATGTCGGCTGCAACCTGACCGTTAAGCACTACCAGGGTAGTTGGTGGGGTGAAGGTGACGACATGTTTTTTATCGACGGAGAGGAGTATCCCAGTCTGAAAGGCACCGGCACCGAGGACTACTTCAACCATGCCTGGGGCATGCAGAGAAATGCCTACCCTTTCTTCGGCACTATCGTTCATGAAGGTGATAGTGGCGACTTCCATGTGGCGTACCGCTTCCATATCACAGATCCGGTGCACTTTGAGAAGCATCTGCGGGTCAGTATCGAGCACGGCCATGCCAACCAACTGTCCGACGACTGGAGTTCCACTGCCTACTGGTATCAGCTTCTGCCCACTCGGACACCTCTGACGATTCTGCCGGTTGAAGAGCGTTTGCCCAATGTCCCTCAGCTAAATACGCCCGCTGCCCAGCTTCCGGAACTGACAGAGGAGATGAAGGCTGCAAGAGTCTATTGGGAAGACAGAAGGAATGCATACTTTCCCGAGCGCCAGAAGCAGTTCCGGATCAAGGAAGAGAAGGCCCGCAGAGAATCCCAAGCGAATACCGAATATGCAAAGCAGCTTCGGGATGCGTACAACAAAAAGTAATCTGTAAAGAACGGAGATCATCATGTCTGAACAACTGATGCGTGACAGAATTCAGCAAGCGCACAAGTATATCAATGCCAATAAAGATCGTGTATTCCAGAGTAAATGGCGTCAAAGATACCATTTCATGTCCGAGTGTGGCTGGATAAATGATCCCAACGGTTTGATTTGGTATAAAGGCAAATATCACTTTTTCTATCAGTATAACCCTTACTCCGGTTTCTGGGGCTTTATGCACTGGGGACATGCTGTCAGTGANGATATGCTACACTGGGAATACCACCCCATTGCATTGGCTCCCAGTGAGGAATATGATGACCACCTGAANGGCGGCTGTTTCTCTGGAAGCGCCATTGAGCATGAGGGTCGCCTCTGGATCATGTATACAGGGACTTGCAACAATGGAAATGGTTTCAATCAGACCCAGTGTGTTGCGTGGAGCGATGACGGCGTTCATTTTCATAAGTACGAAGGAAACCCGGTTCTTACCGCCCCGGAGGGCGTGGCATCGGATATGTTCCGGGATCCCAAAGTCTGGAAGCAAGGGGAGTATTTCTACATGGTCTGCGGTGCCAGCCGCAATGGCATGGCCCAGGCTCTGCTCTATCGGTCCAAAGATTTCCTTCATTGGGAATATTTTAACGTTCTAGCAGAAAGTCGNGGCGAATGGGGCTATATGTGGGANTGTCCTGACTTTTTCCAGTTGGAAGATAAATTTGTGCTGATGTTCTCCCCTATGGGAGGAGGAGAACGTACTAGCGTATATTTGGTGGGTGATTTTGACTATGATACCGGTAAATTCCACTGGACCCATGCAGGAGAAAATGATTGGGGCTTTGATTTTTATGCTCCCCAGTCTTTCGTTGCGGCAGATGGTCGACGGGTCATGGTTGCCTGGGCCAACTGCTGGGACTGGATGTCTCACTGGAAGGACTGGGGCCCCACCTACCGAGATGGATGGAACGGTTCGTTCAATATTCCTAGGGAAGTACGGCTACTTCCAGACAATACTCTGCAGTTTTTGCCGATTCGTGAGCTACAAAATATCCGAAACAGCGAAACCCATGCGGAAGACATTCTGCTGATGGATGAAGAGAAGTATCCTGTCGCCGCAGGCGATGGCGTAGCTTACGAACTAAAAGTCCAAATCGACCTAGAGAAAACAGATGCAGAAGCTCTGGAAATTTGCCTTCGCTGTGATGATAGTCACAAAACCGTGTGTAGNCTGGATTTTGCCAAAGCACAGATGACAGTAGATAGAACCAATGCTGATAANTGGAGCCGCGGCACCACAAGGAGTGTGCTATTCCTACGTGACAGCAAAACACTGGATGTCCATATTTTCTCGGATCAGAGTTCTGTAGAAATCTTTGCGCAGAACTATTGTAACAACCACGCGCTGAATGTTTTTGCCGGAAATGATCAGAACGGTATTTATTTTAAGTCATACGGTGGCAAGGTGGTAATTTCTAGTATGGAAAGCTATGGACTGAACCGAACCATCAGATAAAAGAACAGATCAGTAGCTTATTGCTAATGGTCTTANAATAGGGGGAATGGCAATGAAATGGCTGGATGTTGTCGCATTGGGAGAATTGTTGATTGATTTTACGGAAANNGGGTTAAGTTCCCAGGGAAATCCCCTTATGGAGGCAANCCCTGGTGGCGCTCCTTGCAATGTATTGGCAATGCTGACAAAGCTGGGGAAAAANACTGCNTTTATCGGAAAAGTGGGCAGAGACATGTTTGGNACCCAACTCCGCACAACACTGACAGAGATAGGCATCAATACCCAAGGATTGGTAACAGATGATACCATACATACAACACTTGCCTTTGTTCATACAGCAACTGATGGAGACCGAGATTTTTCATTTTATCGAAATCCCGGCGCGGATATGATGCTGACAGCGGAGGAAGTACCGGAGCAGCTGATTCGGCAGGCCAAAATTTTTCACTTTGGCACTCTTTCCATGACTCACGAATCTGTTCGTGGTGCCACCCTGAAAGCACTGCGCTGTGCAAGGGAAAACGGTCTACTAATTTCCTTTGATCCTAATTTGCGACCTCCTCTGTGGGATTCTTTGAAAGAAGCAAAAACGCAGATTAAGTTGGGTCTGTCCTGGTGCGATATTCTGAAAATATCAGACAATGAGGTCCAGTTTCTGACAGGTTTGGAGGATTATGACCAAGCAGCAAAGAAAATATTGCAGGACCACTCCAATATCCGCATTCTCTTTCTGACTTTGGGAAAGGATGGCAGCCGTGCATATTACCAAGGTATGCGTGTTCATAAAGATGGATACCGTGTCAACACTGTGGATACTTGCGGAGCAGGAGACACCTTCTGCGGTTGCGCTCTGTGGTACCTGTTGGAGCATGACTGGACAACATTGGACGAAAACCGTTTAAGAGAACTTCTTAGCTTTGCCAACGCAGCCGCGGCGCTAGTTACCACTAGAAAGGGAGCTATACGCTCTATGCCGGATTTACAGGAAATTCAAGAACTAACTTCAGTTCGCTAACTTTGGAAAATACATAATGACTGCATAGAACTGTGCATCCACTTGTGCTAGCTTTGTTATAAAAAAGGGGCTGTAGCAAAACGGCTCTTTAGAAAACAAAACAAGAAATCTCGGACTATAAGCAGAAAACTGCGAGAAAACAGTCACCGAGGTTTCTTGTTTGTGGTAAAATATTTGTGTGAAAATAAAATTTGCCAAGACAAATTATGTTACGAATAAAAGAAATGTGCAAGTAAAAATTGACGAGATTTTTGCAGAAAAGGTAATTTTGGCAAACGGCAGTGTGCGGCTCTTAGATGAAATAATGTAGGGGGATAAATTACAGCCCGCTAATGAGAACATACAAACGCAACGGTCGTCGCCCTGCAACAAATCCCGTCACAATGATGAAGATGCTTGTATATGTCGCTATGCAAGGAATATTTTCAAGTAGAGCTATTGCTTTGGGCTGTACAAGAGATATCAATTTCATCTGGCTGTTAAATAGAGAGAAAGCTCCTAATCATAGTGAGATAGTAAGGTTTAGAAGCAAACGACTGACTGAGTGCAGTGAGGAGCTTTTCTATCAGTTGGTATAGAAGTTGGCATTTATGGGTGAAATCAAATATGAACATCTCTTTGTGGATGGGACAAAAATAGAAGCCAATGCAAGTAAGTACGGTTCTGTGTGGAAGAAGAGCACTACGAAGTATGAATTACGACTACATGAGAAACTATTCTAGCTCCGAGCCCAAAAGGTAAATGTAACGCCAAGCGAGTTAAACTGGAGATTGTCCGGAGAAAGAACGGTATCTTACCCTAAGAGGCCCGGATAACGTGCCTAGCATGTGCGACAAAAAGCTCATATCCGGATCTGGGTGTCAGCTGAGACCGTAGTATTCGGGTGCACCGTCTAAAGAAGGGTCGAATGTCAATTTATTGCAAATCACTTAGGGCAAGGACGGAACAGTCTGAAATCGAA